>Ga0209367_1005868_pt1 | contig 17007 bp, 4 predicted proteins | sample WorMetLIZISLAND2_FD_187412 | JGI IMG/M metagenome (GOLD analysis project Ga0209367, IMG submission 187412) | Marine gutless worms symbiont microbial communities from Max Planck institute for Marine Microbiology, Germany - Olavius geniculatus... ... | reverse complement strand
TATATATATATATATATACGGTTAAAAAATCTGGGTTTTCAGCTTGACGGATTCTGGGGTTTTTCTGAGTTTTAAGTTATTAGAATGAGCCCTGCTAGATAATATCCACGTGAAGTAATATCCAAAAATTAGCAAATTCCTAGATTTAAAGTTTACAAAAACTCACTCGTAATGAAACATTTCATTATTAACAAAAGAAGAAAACTAAAGTTGGATTAAGTCTGGGGTGAGTTTTTGGTGGGTTATGTACTCAACAGAACTCACTGTGTTATTTTTTTTGGGGGGTATGTGCCCAAGTGTCAACTCCGACTACAGTAAGCCTATACGCCGTGTTTAGAAAAAACGCTGTGAGTGTTACTTTAAATAACTCCGTGAAACATCGGCCGATTACCATACGAGGGTCATTCGAAAAATTTGTGAACCGATACAGTTAGAAAAAAAAGATATTCAGATCGTATTTTGCCACTTTTCAACATATTACTTTGCAACTAAAATGCACTTGATCCAACGTTTTACCAAAGCTTGGATTCCACTGTAGAAAAACTTTTGACCTTGGTATTCCAGCCAGCAATTTGCCGCGGAGATTACGAGGGCGTTCAACAAGCTTGTAGTCAGTTATAGAAAAATAGCATAAAAGTCAATAACACTGTGTTACTGGTTAGTACCATATGGCACTGCAGTATTGCACAACTAATAATTGGGCTATACTTAGACATCACGAAAGTAGACACATATGCTGACAACGAAGACGTAGTCTGCAGGGTAAATTGCTGGTTAAAAAACCAACATCAAAAGTTATTCTACAACAAAATCATAGCATTTGAGAGAGTCCAGACCAAGTGCATTTCAGTTGTAGAAAAGTATGCTAAAAAATAGCACAATATGATGCATATCTCTTTCGTATAAAAATGTCGGTCTATGAACTTTTTGAACGCCCTCGTAATTCTGGAATGCAACACCATTTATAAACGTGAGGTAAACGACTACAAATTTTTCCATCTCTTCTTAATACTATTGCTAAACTACCCGATAACTTTTCAATGATTTAGTTCTATCACAATCATTTTCTGAGTCGATACACGCGCTACCCAGTATGAATTCATTGTTGTAAATGGACAAACTACGACTTCTGCATGTCATAAGGTAGTGTAGCAACAGCATTAATGTGCCGTGGGCAAAACTATAGTCATTTAGGTCAAGTTTATTCAAAATGAGACGTGCTAAAAATTATTAAAATGGGCCAATAGTTCACGAGGTCACTGGCACAGTTCTTTTCTGCTGAGACACGATGTGAAATAGTTCGAAGTACTGCACGCAATGCTGTGGCAAAAAAAAAACAACCAAACGAAAAAAACTGAACAGATGCAAGAACGTGCACCCACCACCACCAACACAACACCGCATCCACTTGCAACAACAAATTCATTCCGATCCTTACGTCGTGTTGCTGTTCTTCCTGAGACGCGGAGTCGGGAAACGCACTCTCGCACACATCGCCCAATCCAGCAGTGTCCGGAGGTCCGACTGGCTGCTGCTGCTCCATAGAACCAGGACGAACGGTGTCGGGTGGATAAAGGGATAGAAAATCTTCTGCATCCATCCCTTTCATCGCCTGTGGAGCAGCTCCGCTATCTTTAGTACTATCATCGGCAAAGCATTCAGCCGAATACATATCACGCTCTCGAAGGAGATATAGTAAGTTCTCTTCGTCAGATACTGCATCAGCGTACTCAAAAACGCTGCCAGGTGGATAGAGGGATGACATGTCTCCTTGGTCCATCTCTGGAGGCGTTGCTCCATTATGCTCGATACCATCATCAGCAAAGCTTTCGAATGGACACAGATCGTGCTCTCGAAGAAGATATAGCAAGTTCTCGTCATCGTCGGATAATGCATCAGCGTAGTCAGAATCGCTGGACTCTGACCGCTGCTTATTATCATCTGCACTGAAAACATCCTCATCAACTTTGCTGTCGGAATGGGGAACAAGCTGCGCATTGTCAAAGTTATCCCCCACGTCCACGTCACACTCGGTTTTATACTGGAAACCGTGAACGATAGTCGGGTCGACAAAAAGCGTTCCTAACTGCGAGAGATTATAAACATCAGCCCAATCGGTCTGGGTGTAGACCATAACATGTTCAACTGGAGTTGTGTTCGTTTCTGCTTCGGTGATTGGAGTTTCAATATCTTTCTCTTTTAGTAAAATCTGAGTTTCTCCAGAATCTGTGGACGTTGCTGTATCCGGCATAGTTTTTTGAAAAAAGTTATTATCATCAATGTCATCCCAGTCGGTCTGTGTGAGAACCGCGACATGATTAACTGGAGTAGTGTTTGTTTCTGCTTCAGTGGTTAAAGTTTCAATGCCTTCCTCCTCCAGCGAGATTTGGGTCACTACTGAATCTGTGGATGTCGCTGTGTCATATGTTGTTTTGTGAGGAAAGTTGTTGACATCAACATTAACCCAATCGGTCTGGGTGTACGCCATAACAAGATCAACCGAAGTAGTGTTCGTTTGTACTTCGGTGGTTGCAGTATCAATACCATTCTCATTCAGTGAAGTCTGAGTCTCTATCGCTGCAAAGTCGACGTGAGTCGTACAAGTCTCTGCTTCCACAGTATTACCTCTAGGCTCTACCGTTTGAGTTTGGACTGCCGGCAGATCATCTTGATATCCTTCGGTCATCTGAGTATCGGAGGAAACGAGATCAACGCATGAAACTGATGTGGATGTGGATGTGTCTGACGGAGCAACACTGTTGAACGCTGTCTGAGTTCCTGCCACGACTTTCGGTGGTACAAAAGTAGTATTGGTGTCTGCATTCACCATTACCATATCAACAGTTGCTTTAAATTCTTCTGCTCTGAAGTCAGTCATCATAAAATCCTCTGGTGCTGTTGAAGTCTGAGCTTCGGATGTTAAAACGTTTTCTTTATAATATGGCAGCAACGTCTGTGTCTCTACCGCAGCCGTGTCTATGGAAGTTGTACTGGTTTCTGCATCTGACATCAATCTTTCATCCTTATACTCTTGTGTTTCGGTTTCTACGCCTACGAGATCAGGTTCAACATTGACAGTCTGTGTTTCAGCAGTTGAGACATTGTCTTTATCCACTAACGTTTGTGTTTCTGCCACGTTTGTAGAAACAGGAGTAGTAGAGGCTTCTGAATCAACCATCATCACATCGGTTGTCGTTTGAGTATCAACTGATATAAAATCATCAAAAACTGTAGATGTCTCTATGTCAGCTGTTGAAATGTCGTCCTTATACGGCAGTGTCTGTGTTTCCATCATTACAGTAGCTTCAGGAACTGTACAAGTTTCTGCCTCTGCCACCAATGTCTTATCCGTTTCAGTTTCAGCTTCCACAAGATTGGTTGCTTCAACCTTGACAGTCTGTGTTTCAGCAGTTGAGACCTTGTCTTTATCTGCTAACGTTTGTGTTTCTGCCACGTTTGTATAAACAGGAGTAGTAGAGGCTTCTGAATCCACCATCATTACATTGATTGTCGTTTGAGTATCAACGGATATAAAATCAACAAAAACTGTAGATGTTTCTATGTCGGCCGTCAAAATGCCGTCCTTATACGGCAGTGTCTGTGTTTCCATCGTTACAGTAGCTTCAGGAATTGTACAAGTTTCTGCCTCTGCCACCAATGTCTTATCCGTTTCAGTTTCAGCTTCCACAAGATCGGTTCTATCTGCAGACGTTTGTGTTTCAACAGTTGTGATATTGTCCTCTTTCAATGACGTCTGCGTTTCCGCCATGACCATAGACACGTCATCAGCAGTGGAGGTTTCTGCCGCAACCGCCACCATATCTACTGTCGTTTGAGTATCGACGGAAATAAAATCACCAGCATCTGTGGATGTTTCTCTATCAGCTGTTGAAATGGTTTCTTCGTACAACTGCGTCTGAGTTTCTGTCGTTGCAGTAGCTTCTGGAACTGTACAAATTTCTGCATCTGCCACCAATGTCTGATCCGTTTCAGTTTCCATGTCCACAAGATCTGCTTTAGCTGCTGATGTCCGACGGAATTCATCCATCAAAATGCTGTCCATATCCAGCAAAGTCTGAGTTTCTACCATGACCGTTGATGTGAGAGTAGTGTTGGTGGCAGCCTCAGTCATCAACGTATCAGCCTTATGCTCTAATGTCTGGGTATCAGAGGATACCAGTTCTATGGACATTGTGGATGTCTCCATATCAGTTGTCGATACCTCTTCTTTATACGGCAATGTTTGTGTCTCAGCTACAATAGTGTCAGCAGCCACTGTACAGGTTTCTGAGTCGACCATCACTAATGTATTTGTCTCAGTCTCAGTGTTCACGAGATCGACTGCATCTGTCCACGTCTCTGTGTCCGCAGTTGAAATACTGTTCCTATCCAGCAATGTCTGTGTTTCCACTGTAACCGTAGACACGGGAGAAGTATTGTTTTCCGCCATTACCGTCAAAATATCAATTCCGTAATCTGCTGTTTGAGTGTCGGTAGACACAAAATCAGCTAAAACTGTTGATGTTTCTGCTTCAGCGGTTGAAACCTTGTCCATATCCAATGAAATCTGCGTTTCTACCGCTTGAGTAAGTACAGGGGTAGTACTGGTTTCTGCTTCTATCATCAAAGTATCAAATTTGTCTTCTATTCTTTGAGTATCAACGGATGAAAAGTCAGCAGTTACTGTAGATGTCTCCACGTCAGCTGTTGTTATGTGTTCCTTATACGGCAGTGTTTGTGTCTCTACCACCGCAGTGTCTACATCAACTGTACTAGTCTCTGATTCTACCATCACTGTTCTATCGGTTTCAGTCTCAACGTCTGTCAGATCAGGCTCAGCTGTAAACGTCTGTGTTTCCGCTGTTGAAACACTCTCCTCATTCATGGGTGTTGTCTGTGTCTCTACTAAGGACGTTGACATTGGAGTAGTACATGTTTCTGCTGCGACCATCACCACGCCAACTTTGCTTTCTAGCGTTTGAGTATCTGCCGATACCTGATCAACTGGAACTGTCGATGTCTGCGCCTCGGCCGTTGAAATACTGTCTTGCTGTTCCGGCGAGGTCTGCGTTTCTACCGTATTTATAAGTAGAGAAGTAATGCTCGTTCCTGCCTCCACCAGCGAAGTATTAGTTTCATGTTCTATTGTTTGAGTATCAATGAAAGAAAGATTAACAGAAACTGTAGACGTCTCTGCATTAGCCATTGATATGTTTTCCTTATACGACAGTGTTTGTGTTTCTACTGCAGTAATATCTATAGCCACTGTATTAGTCTCTGCTTCTGACACATTTGTACTGTCGGTTTCCGTCTCAACGTCTGTGAGATCAGGCTCAGCTGTAAACGTCTGTGTTTCTGCAGTTGATACACTCTCCTGATTCATGGGCGATGTCTGTGTCTCTATTACAGATGTCGACACTGGAGCAGTACAGGTTTCTGCCGGTACCATCACCACGCCAACTTTACTTTCTAGCGTTTGACTATCGGTTGATACCTGAAAAACTAAAACCGTTGATGTCTGCGCTTCGGCCGTTGAAATACTGTCTCGCCGTTCCTGTGAAGTCTGCGTTTCTGCCACGTCCGTAAGTACAGAAGTAGTGTTGGTTTCTGCCTCAATCAGTAAAGTATTAGTTTTGTCTTCTATTGTTTGAGTATTGACGGATGAAAGGTCGACAAAAACTGTGGACGTCGCCACGTCTGCTGTTGAAATGTCTTCCTTATACGGAAACGTCTGTGTCTCTACTACGGCAGTGTCATTAGCCATTGTACAAGTTTCTGAGTCGACCAACATTGTTTTATCAGTCTCTGTCCCAGTGTTTACAAAGTCGACTGAATCTGTCCATGTCTCTGTGTCCGCAGTTGAAATACTGTTCCTATCCAGCAATGTTTGCGTTTTCATTGCAACCGTACATACAGGAGAAGTGTTGGTTTCTGCTTCAGTCATTACCACATCACTCTGATATTTGGCTGTTTGAGTGTCCGTGGACACAAGATCAGCCGAGACTGTGAATGTGTGCGCTTCAGCAGTAGTGATATTGTTCTTATTCTCCGATAACGTCTGAGTTTCTGCCACGACCGCTGATACATCAGTGGTATAGGTCTGTGCCTCAGTACTCAATGTATCAACTTTGTTTTCTATCGTTTGAGTATCAGTGGAAGAAAAATCAACAGAAATTGTAGACGTTTCCATGTCGGCTGTTAAAATATCTTCCATAAACGCCAACGTCTGTGTCTCTGCCGCTTTAGTATCTATCGGAGTTGTGCTAGTTGCTGCTTCCGCTATCCCGTTTTGATCTTTGTAATTTTCTGTCTCAGTCACAGCGTCTACAACGTCAGCCATAGAAGCCTGTGATTCTGCTTCAATCATTTCCACATCAGTTTTGTATTCGGATGTTTGAGTGTCGGTGGACATGAGATCGACTAAAACTGTTGTCGTCTCTGCTTCAGTGGTAGCAATATTGTCTAGCGTCTGCGTTTCTACCATGACCGTTGATACAGAAGTAGTACTCGTTTCTGCCTCAATCATCAACGTATTGACTTTATTTTCTACGGTTTGAGTATCGGCGGATATAAGTTTGACAAAGACTGTAGATGATTCCATGTCGGCTGTTGGCAAGTCTTTCTCATATGGCAGCAATATCTGTGTTGTTTCTTCCACCTGATGGTCTATAGAAGTCGTACCACCGGTTTGTGCATCTGTTGTTAATGTCCTGTCAGTTTCGGTCTGCCTGTCCACCAGCTCAGGAGGTTCAGTTGTGAATGTCTGACTTTCAACGGTTGCAGTACTGTTCAATGATGTCTGGGTTTCTACCACGACCGTCGGAGGCACAGGAGTAGCACTGGTGCCTGTATCCACCATTACCACATCAACAGTTGTTTTAGATTTTTCGGTCCTGAGGTCAGTCATCACAAGATCGTCTGGTAATGTTGGCGTTTGTGTTTCGGATGTTGAAATGTCTTCTTTATAATACGGCAGCAAAGTCTGTGTCTCTACCGCCGCTGTGTCTACTGGAGTTGTACTGGTTTCTGCATCCATCAATGTGTCATTTCTATACGCTTCTGTTTCGGTCTCAGTGTTTACCAGGTAAGGCGAAACGGTTGAGGTCTGAGCCTCAGCAGTTGAAATGCTGTCCTTGTAAGGCAATGTCTGAGTTTTGACCACTGAAACATCAACAGTTGTCAGCATATCGGCATCTGCTGTGATTACTTCACCTGCATTTTTGACTGGTTCATCCATCGTTTGAGTTTCTGCCGTAGACAAACTAACACAATCGATTTGATCCGTCTGTACGCCACTGCTCAAGATGTCCATCCTTTCCACAGATTTATGCATGGAAATCGTCGTACTGCTTACATCTTCCTTGATTGTCGTCTTCACAACTTTACGTTCATAGTGTTTAGTACTGTCCTGAGAGGGTTTTCTGACCGTCTCATCGCTCTCGTTATCCATATCAAACCCTATTTCAACATCCGCCACAATTGCCTTGAAAGATTCGGTGTATTCATTAATAACAGAAGGTGCACCAGCCACACCAACTTCGTCATCACGCGCATGCACACCTTTATCTTCAAGAACAGAAACGCTTTTACTGATGACGACATCTGTACCAGGTGTTCTAACTTCGCTGACTAAGACGTCCGGTGCGACGACACAAGTTTCAATTTCACTCATATCAGACAGTTTAGCGTCTTCCAAGTTGGTGCCTTCGTCTGATCTGACTTGTGTATAGCTCGGAACCACGCACGTTCTGGCGGCAGAATCAACGCACTCAGACTCTGAAGTGGGCGGCGAGATGCTAAAAACATCAATGGGTTCCGTTTCTGCCGTGACTTCGCATCGCATATCCGTTTCTTCAAGCTCGACTAACGAACGAAAGTTAACGACATGAGGCTCAACTTCAGTTTTGTCACGTTTAATACTATCGTCCGTTTCAGCTGCCATCTTTCTTATGTCTTTATCTGAAAATTCGTCGCAAATTGTGATGTTTTTTGTAGGTTCGACGATAAACTCTCTATCTCCGTTGTCCTGTGCTATCCTGTCCAGATAATTCTCACTCGTTTCAGTAGGTTCTTCCATAATATCTTCGTCCTCATCGCTCACCACCAGCGTCGTGTCTATTATATCCATCACGTCGGTCACGGTTTCCGTTTCCTCTTCTAATCTGGACGACGAAAAACTGTCAGTAGTGCGAACGTCGTAGGTTTCACTGACGGACGACATGTAACCGGTTGAAGTTGTTGTTCCACTTTCTTCAACATCGGTTGTCCCACAGCTACTACTACCACCACCACCAATGTCTTCGGTCTCAGAGTTGCTTCCCTGACGTATCTCTTTCGTCCACTTGGTCTTCCATCTGTCGTCGTATTCGGCAGCTGTAGTAGTATCCCCAACATCGCCTGTTTCCCACCTGTCGTAGTATTCGACTGTAGTAGTAACGCCGCCATTCTTTGTCCTCCGCCCGTAGTCGTATTCTGCTGCAGTAGTATCGCCAACATCATCACTTGTTTCCTGAGTGTCGTAGTATTCCGTTGTAGTAGTACCACCAATACCATTGCTTGTTTCCCACCTGTCGTAGTTTTTGCCTGTAGTAGTAGTAGTATCGCCACCATCGTTTGTTTCACGTGAACGAACATCCCGCGACGTCCGTTTATTAACGTCATGGTCGTCACCACCATCACCGATCGTGGTTTCTGTGCGTGTCACGATAACATGCTTTCTCACGACTGTGCTGGTAGTTCTGGTAGCGGATCGCTCGGCAAGAAACCGTTTTATTCTTTCGGATTCCGCTGCTGTAGTGTCATCGCGTCGCGTATCTCTGACACTTACCTCTAACGCACGCCAATCATCCGCTTCTGTTGGTGTCGCCATCATCAAGTCTTCACCGTTTAGAACGACGTTCGTTTTCTTCTCCTGGACCAGGTAGAACTGTCGGTTCTCGGTCGAGCAGAAATCATCCGAGGAGGCAGAGCTTGAATGTTGACGTCTGTGGGGCAGGACGTCGCAGGGTCGGACTATCATACGAGAAAAGGCCTCCCGTGTCTCGCTGGCCACCGCACCGGAGCCGCCGTCGCAGCGGTCAGAAGTGATGCGTAGGTTCACTATCACCATTAGGTCGTCCGAATCACTTGTTTCCTGCTGCCTGCGATATTCTGCACCATCGTCACCATCACCGGGGTCTTTGCTTCTGGTATCGGTCTGCTCTCTAGTGGTGGTCGAAGTCACGATACTCCTGTCTAGAGTGGTACTCACGGCTGTGACTGGGATAACACGCGTCACTCCGCCGCTCGCGCTACCATGATCACTAGTGCTGCTAGCTGTCGGACCAAGCGGACACTCAGTTGCAAGGTTCTGATGACCTTTAGCATGGTTTATCAACTCTGGAGACTCAATAGGAGATGATTCTGATCCGTTGTCTGACAATACCATCACTTCAGTAAATGTCTTTCTACTGACATCAGTAGAAACAGTATTATTGTCTAAATCAAGCGGACACTCAACAGCAAGTTTCTGATCTTCAGCAGGGCATATCAACTCTAGAGATAATTCTGTCGCATCGTCTGACACTGTTGTCTTTCCACCAATATCGTCGTTAGAAACAGTATTATTGTCTGGGCCTATGAGCTGCTTAACGGCAAGGCTCTGATCCTGAACACTGTTTATTATGTCCGTATGCTTGGAACATTCAATCAGAGACAAGTCTGGCGCATCATACGACGTTGTCGTCTCTTCGGTAAAAGTCTCTCCGCCGCCTTGACTGTAACTATCATCGTTAGATGCAGCATTATTGTCTGAACTTAGCGGCTGTTCAACGGCAAGATTTTGATTTCCAACACGGCTTAACAACTCTTCCATATGATCTAGAGACTCAATAAGAGACAATTGAGGCCCATCATCTGACATCACCAACCCTTCGGTAACGATCTCTCTACTTACTCTACTGTGACTATGGTCAACAGAAACAACATTATTGTCTAGACGTACTGGCTGCTGCTCTATGGCAAGGTTATGATCTTCAACATGGCTTATCAACTCCGTATGCTCGAGCCATTCAATCAGAAACAATTCTGGCCTATCATCTAAGATCTTTCTACTGACTTCAGTGTAACTATCGTCACTGAAAACAGTGCTATTGTCTGGAAATACTGGTTGTTCAACGGCAACGTTATCGTCTTGAACACGGTTCGTCAACTCCGTATGGTTGGGACATTCAATCTCAGACAATTCTGGCCTATCACCAAACAACAACAGCCCTTCGGTAACGATCTCTCTACTGGCTTTACTGTAACTATTATCATTAGAGACAGTATCATCATCTACGGATGCGACATCATCGTGGCTTGGACGTGGGACATCGGACGGCTGCTGGTCGGCGGTTAGCTCTGCTGTTTTCATCAACGTCTGCCGCGAATCAACGCTCTACAAGCAGAATTACAGACACACGCACACGCCTCCTAGCTAACAAAGTCTACTTTAGACGCTGGCTATCTGATTCTGCTACATACTAAATTTACTAATTAGTTTCTGAAAAAAGTTTCTTTCTCTACACTTATTCCGTTTGGTAGTATAATGGTTAACTGCTGTATCAAGCAACTAAAAGCTTCTAAAATCCCTACAAGCGATTGTCAGTATTATCACCAATACATAACGAGTTTCAATCTAGTAAAATAGATTTTATAGGCCTATGCACTACAATCAAGCATTTACAAGCTGATATCATAACTACAGATGATCAGATATACCATTACTGGAAGCACTGCTAAGTACAGGCTGCAACAATAATCCATTTTGTTTTCGTAATTAAACAAAAATATGCATTGTACATGAAACATAGCTCGAGCATACATATTGCAAACATGCATTCTATTTTTCTTGAAGAAAACGTACGTATTCTATCGTATTATATTTTAGCGCACGTAGCATACGCCACTGGAGGAGATCAGTCAAACATGAACAATAGTTCAGTCCCGTTGGCGCACTAAAATTTGGCTTTGGTGCCTTGTTGCTACTTCTGGGCTATATTTTTGCATCACTGGCAACCAGTGAAATAAAGAACTTGCCGCCACTTTTCGTCAGTGTTTAGCACCATGACTTTCAAACAATCTGTCAACCTTGATGGCAGTAGGCCGCCGACTCACCTGATTGATTTCGATGATCAGTAAAGACACGTCTTCAATGCAAGACCGCAGCTCAATGCGTATTTGACTCGCCTTGCTGCTGAACGCCTCGGACGAAGCATCTGTGTCGTCATTGGCCGGGTTAGCGATAGAGATGTTGTCGATGACTTGTGATGTGAGCTGGTCGTTATGACCACACTGCCACGCGGCGTCCATGATCCTACGCTCCAGCTGCCGTAACTCCGACAGCATGCTCTAAATATCCAACACATTTCCATCTTTGTTTTACTACCGCATTCTTCAGTGGTGTCACGGCACTAGAATGTCACAAAATAAAAATTTAAAAAAATACATATCCCTGTTCCTATGGTTTTGCCAAGGAGACCTTTATTCTAGCTATTATCGAGTAGTCCCTGAGTTTTGCTAAACTGCAACAGACAGCACAGAATTTTCAGGCCTAATCGGCGTGTTAAATTGTACCTGTGCTCTTTGGTGCTGAGTTTTCACATCATATGCAGCAGAAACGCTGTCGACGACAGCAGTCTGCATGAACGGAGCTACAACGCTTCTGACATAATGACGACATGCTTCCAACTGACGATCGTAGTTCTGCCATTGATCATACAGTTCCGTCAGATGTTTCTGCGACAACGTTTACAGGCTCATCAACAATACGTCGCCTCCACAGATAAATATACAGGGTGAACCAATAAAAAACTTGCCACTTTACTTTTGTTTATATCTTTGCCAATTTTATTGACCGACTTTCACAATTCTTTGACTGGCAGACTCTGAAGACCATTTGCAATAATGTGAATATTGTATATCCCACCACACCGTAAATGCGTTTCTATACCACCCTGTAAAATATAAGTTAAAAATGCATATATAACAATAATAACAAACTAACATTTTGGTAAATGAAACAAAAAACCCTTCAGACCAACATTGCGACGAGTGATCCGTATGACTCTAGACTGTGTGGGTCTAACTCAGCCTAGTGTCATACAAATCATTCACCGCAATGTTGATCTGAAGAGTTTTTTTTCGTTTACCTAAATATTTGCTATTATTGCTAGTTTTTTTACATTTACATTTTGCAAGGTAATATAGAGATGTATTTACAGTGTGCTGGGATGTATGTAACAATTACATTATTGCAAATTGTCTGCAGAGTCCGACAGTGAAATGATTTTGAAAATCGGTCAATAATTGGCAAAAATATGGACAAAAGTAAAGTGGCACGTTTTTTATTGGCCCACGGTGTAATAATGAATACTGCATAAAGAAAGTACTTGGCTATCATATTATAAATACAAACATTCGTCACAAAACTAGCAGTGATCAAAATGAACAGGAAGGTGGGAAACTGCGTTCCCACAACTAAGTCCTATTTTCAGTTTGTATAGTTGGGGGTTGCCCCACCTGTGATCAATAACTCTCAGCAAAAAGTAGTAAAATTTGTGCCACCAGATGTCAGATTTTAAGGTTAAAATGCACCAAGTTCGATTTCTGCTAGGGCTGTACCTCAGACTTCACTGGGGAAGCTTAAGCTTTCCCTTATCTTCTAGCTGTATTTACAGAAACCGACTTTTAAGAGGATGAGACAGAAGAAAGGAAATGGAAAGTAAAAGAGAAAAAGTAGAGAACAGGGAAAGTAGGCCGAAGAGCAAAGAAAAAAAAACAGAATTTAACCGCCTCTTAAGTCTTACTTCAACCACCACATACTGACAGACGACAGACCCTGCTACGAGAAATAAATAGCTAAATAGGTGAAATCGCTAGACCAAAACAATTTCACCCAAAATGAATCAAGAAAGCAGCATACGTACATGCATGGCCTGAGCGCCGTTCTGCAGTGACCGGTAGCTGTCATCAAGAGCACTCAGTTCAGACTCTATCAACGATGACAACTTGCTATCAACGGCTACGACCCGCTGAGGGTAGGAGGCTGAGTTGACCGGAGCGTTCAGTTCCGACAACTTGCTATCAGCAGCTATGACCTGTTGACCGAATGCTCTGGTCCGACTCAACTCAGACGCAAATGAATCGATCTCCTTCATCAACTCCTGCACAGGCAACAATAAATGACAGTTACAGGGCGATAAAAATGGACTGACCTGAACTAAAATTAATTGAAATGTAGTTTAGTTCAGCTGTGTGCACCGTGCATGGACTGTAGCCTACAAAGCCAACGAACTGGCAGTTAGTTCAGAGTTCATTTTGCGAATAGTAGGCCTTACAAAGCCAGATCAGTATATATGGCGGCGATGATCTCCGTTTTCTTAGCCCTCAGCCAAACACCAGTTTACACTGCAAGACCACAAACACGGGGTTGGTGCATCGCGCGGTGTGCTTGTTTACGTCCCAGCATTAACTGGTACTCATTGCGCCTACCCACAAAGAATGGTCAGGCTAAGTGGACTTAGGTGGGTGGTTGCATACCAAGAAGATATTTTACCTGCCTGCCGAAGGTCACCCATTTACGTACTCATCGGGCCTAGAATAGAGTAACTTTGTTGATCCGACACAACACCACACCATCAACCAAAATTTCCTATAAGTTGAAGTTCATTTTTGGGTGTGTAATCTAGCCTAAACAAATAAGAGTACGCCTAACTACATTGTGCAGAAATCGGGCGCTATCACAAAAGTTTGAAAAACGATCTAGGCTTGGGAACCGTTATAGTCAAGGACACGGTCAGATCTTAAAGATTAGGACTAGCCTTAAAATATCATTCGGGTAGTAAAGTTTTGCGATAGCGCCCAGAAATCAGCGTTTCAAGCAAAAACTAAAAAGCAGTAGTATAAGTACGCGAAATAAAATATATATAAGAAATGCAGTGGAATACAGAGAAATAGAAATATCTGTACCAGATGTTGTGCAATCTGCTGTTGAGCTGCCTCGAACGTAGCGGTTGTGGTCATGCAGTAGTCTGTCAGACGCAATGAAGTTTGAGCTATCCACCCCTCACAATGACGTAGCGACATCTGGTAGCTCTTCCACGTACTACAGCACTGCCCCAGCCATTCACTGTGTTCCTAACAATAGCAAACACACCCAACGAGCATACAGATACCGAACAACAACTGACAATGACAAGTAGTTTGAGCAAAGCTCACGTGACGCGCGATAGCAGCGGTCCTGCCACTTTGGCAATTCGACGATCCGAGTACAACATGTAATAAAATAACTACAATTTTATACGAAATTCACTCTTAAAATGTGTGTCGTTGCCCGAAATCGCTAACAAAATTACTAAAAACCCTTATTTTGGGAGTTCAAGGTCATTCAAGGTCATCGATGTTGATAATACTAACATCACTGTTGCTTTTTATTATAAGCAGGACGTCTGTGCCTATCTGCAACAGCTTCCATGCTAGACGAAACAATATCAGTGAAATAACCATTTTTTGAGCGGTACACCTCTTTTACGCTTGCTTGCGCAGGCCTCCTTAACCTAAGGGGCCAGGACTTGGACTGCTAAAATCTACGATCAATGCTGAAAATTACATATGTAGGTTGTCTTAGTCTATCTACAACCATTTCGTCGCAATTTACTGTTGAAATGTGCGCTGTAGCCAAAAATTGCGAAAAAAATTCAACAAAACCCCTTTTTGGGGGGTTCACGGTCGTTCAAGGTCATCGATGTTGACAGATCTAAAAAGCCTGTCACCAATGCTTGTCACGTGCAGAATGTCTGTGCCTATCTGCAACCGTTTTCACGCTACACCAGATAAGTGCGGTAAAATAACCACTTTTCAGAAGAGGTAGCTGTCTTTAATGCCAGCCTGCGCCGGCTTCCTTGAACCTAGAGGGTCGGGACTTGGACAGCTAAAATCTACGTTTAATGCTGAAAATTTCACATGCAGGTTGTCTTGGTCTATCTCCAGCCATTTCGTCGTAATTCAGTGTTGAAATGTGCGTTGCATCCAAAAATTGCAAAAAAATTTACTAAAAACTCCTTTTTAGGGGTCAAAATCATCGATGTCAATAAATCTAAAACGTCTGTCACCAGTGCTTGTTATGATAAACAGCATGTCTGTACCTATCAGCAACCGTTTTCACACTATAAGAGCCAATAGTAGCAAAATAACGTCTTTTTAAGGGGGTACCCCTCTTTGACGCCCTTGTTCGAGGGGAACCCCCTCACCCACGAGCACGAAATTTTGTCACTAAAACCAGAGTCCTTGGGGCAGCCCACGGTGAAGATTTCGTACCGTTTTGATACAGATCACGAGTGTGACAGACAGATGGACGGACGGACGGACAGACAGACGGACGCCTAAACGATGGCTAAGACGCGCGATGCATTCTGCCATCGCGCGTAAACACCACTTAGGCCTACCTAATTATTCTTTATTATGTAGTTGTTTTAATAGGGAGCGCGGAATAGAGACGATCGCACAACGCTTGAGCATAAACCTCTTACTCTTATCCCCTTACCCTAACCCCGGGACTATAATCTTGGTGACCTAGAACCGAGCCTCAACATTTTCAAGCATCAACTGAAAACATACTTTTTTACGCGCCAAAGCAGAATGCTTTGCGCGTCTTTGCCATCTTCTGGGCGTCTGTCTGTCCGTCTGTCCATCCGTCTGTCACACTCTGTATCAAAACGGTGCAAGCTAGGATCACGAAATCTTCACTGTGGGCTACCCCAAGGTCTCTAGTTTATCGTGACAAAATTTCGGGCCACTGGGTGCAGGGGTTCCCCTCGAACGAGGGCGTCGAAGAGGGGTACCCACCCCCTAAAAAGACGTCAGGCGGTCGTCAAAGACAGCTACCCCCCTAAAAAGTGGTTATTTTACCGCTATTATCGCGTGTAGCGTGAAACTGGTTGCAGATAGGCACAGACATGCTGCTTATCATAACAAGCACTGGTGACAGGCTTTTAAAATTTATCAACATCGATGACCTTGAATGACCTTGAACTCTAAAAATATTGATTTAACGTGAATTTTTTGGCGACTTTTGGCTGCAAAAGAGTGTATTACGACGAAATGTTTGGAGATAGACTAAGATTACCTGCGAACAGGAACTGCTATAGGCTTTCGCGCGTCTCGTGAGCTTTGCTCAAATTACTTGTTCCAGATATTGGCGACAGATTGTACTTAAGCGCATTGGAGATTTTTAAAGTAAGGCTTATGTGCTATACATGTAAATGTACACTTTACTCACTACTTACTTAGCTTACAAGTGAAATGACTAGAACTTGACACATGTGCGATCTCATAGCTGTATAACAGCGTGATCGTTTGCAGACAGCCGTCAGTTTGCAAGATGCTAACATACTGTTTGCTCAGGTCAACTCAGCCTCCTACCCTTAGCCGGACGAAAATGAGTAGTAGTTTATGGATTATGGGGCAAACGTAAAGACCAAATGTAACTAATTGGGACGGCGGCCCAGTACATCCACTGGCTGGATCCCAAGTCCCATTGGTCACGGGTCCAATTGTTCGCTGGTGTGGGCGATAGATGACTGCATAGTGTGCTGCGGTATCATCAGCTCATGCCAATCAGCTGCCACTTCCCAGAGATTGTAAAGCGCTTCTGGTCGTCACTCTCGTAAGAAGCAAATATAGCAAACAGCAAGTACCAGACCTTTATTTACCTTTTTACTTTCCATGGTAGATAGTGGACACGTTTGTATCATTAACGCACCTTCAAGTCGCACGTCAGACTGTTGTATCTCTGACAAAGCCCATCGCACAGTGTGTGAGCAGCAGCACCATCAAATGACGTGTCACGACACCTGGCGAATAGCTCACGTAACCTTTCCACCTGCCCAGCACCGCCTTCCACTGCTACCAACAGAGCATGCAGTCCTTCCACAAGTTGATGAAAGCCCGTCGGGTCATCATGGCCGCCGACGACGCACCGTTTAGCCC
>Ga0209367_1005866_pt1 | contig 17010 bp, 15 predicted proteins | sample WorMetLIZISLAND2_FD_187412 | JGI IMG/M metagenome (GOLD analysis project Ga0209367, IMG submission 187412) | Marine gutless worms symbiont microbial communities from Max Planck institute for Marine Microbiology, Germany - Olavius geniculatus... ... | reverse complement strand
TGCATGACGAGCCTCGCGGTCCATCAGCTGACTGTACAGATCATGCGGCTCCTGAAGGCCAGCCACACATTGCCACAAATAGAGTTTTTGCCCAATTTAATAAGTTATATAAATCCATCAATAATTATAACCTTTAATTTGATATACACTGTTTCTAAAAAACAGTCAAAATTGTTTTTTGTTATAACTTTGTCAAATTTTTACTAACTGTAATAATTTTTGGCATGTTGATGGCTAAGATGACAAAATTATTTAAGATACACTCATTTTCCACCTCACCTAATTCATGTCAATGCACTACCATATGAAACATAGATGCTTCAAATTGTTGCACAATGCTGAGTTGTTGTCTCAAGTAAATGCTGTAATGAGTTGATTAGACACAAAATACACTAAAATGTAAATTATTTAACAGAATTATAAGTTTGTATAAAAACTCGCCTGCAAATCAGAGTTTATGCCTAAGTGTGCTCCGCACACAAAGACGCAATGGCTTAGATGCAACGCCAACGGCTGATAGCAGAATCAACGATCGACTGATCAAATGCATTCACTCATCGATTAGACGTGTTTTAAGCTCATCAGCCAGTTATTTTGTTGTCTGCTGTTTTCAGCATAAAATATTTAATACCTCAAAATTATTAAACCACGTCACACCCTCTGTCGAATTGATGATGCAAAGGTGAACCATCTGATACAAATAATTGCCATGTAATGTTACAATTTGGAGTATCTGTGTTTCACACGGTAGTGCATTGACATAAATTAGGTGAGGTGGTAAATGAGTGCACCATACATAATAATATCGTCTTGGCTATCTTTACGCCAAAAATTATCAAAATTGGTGGAAATTTGACAAAGATATGTCAAAAACAATTTTGACTGTTTTTTCAGACACGGTGTATTGTTGCTATTTTGGCAATCATTGCTGCCTTCTTTGGAATGAATGACCATTAAGTGTTGCTGTGGCAGACAGCAAGTGACACCTGGTGGTCGTGGTGGACAATTGAAGAAGGCAGCAGTGATTGCCAAAACATCAACAATTATAACAATATACCACCAAACTCCAAAAATTCATCAATTACTTTGGCCATTTTTTGCAGTCAAACAGACCAAGAAAACTGCAGAATTCAACTACCAGTCACTGTTACCTTTTGCCAACTAAAGCAAAACCAAAAAAGTGATGATGATGATGCAGAACAGAAACTCTTTAGTCAAGGCCTGCAAAGTGCAAAACTGTAATGAAATTTCCAATCGATTAAAAGCAATTAATTCATTAATAATTTAACAATTTACTGATCATTAGTTTTGTCAGCCCTAATATTTAGGCAGACCCACACTTACCAGTGCTCCAGTTGCAGCAGCAGCGGCTGCATTCTGAAGTTGGTCAAGGATCGAGGGTCGTGGCAGCCAGCTGGTGGAAGAGTCATGCTGTGTGATGACATCACTGACTAGCTGCCGGCGGGAATGCTGCGACTGATCCAACGACTGCATCTGCCAACCAGGCACCAACAGCTGCTGGCGGCCTCCGCCCTGCCAACACATTCAGCCGATCACGTCACGCAAATTACATCACATCATAACCACACAAAGCTTGGTTCCGATGAAGGCTGCTAAAACTATCACAGGTTAAAAAGTAAAGTAATGACAAATACTACAACAGGTAAGAGTACAGGAAATGCTAACGGAAAAATTAGTCAATGGCAGCCTGCTTTTTCATGGCGTGACTTGAGAAGGCACGGTTTAGAGAATTTGGTGGTGACTGTAAAGATAGAGGGCAGGAGAGCTAAAGACATCAGAAACTGACGTATATGGACAGTTTCTGTGCAATGTAAAAGGATAGCTATGTGAGTCCAACACAGCTCATAGGGGGTTTGGAAGACTGAATTCTCTGGCATCGTATGGTCGCCAACGTCGTCAACGATGTCATGGCACCTTAACAACATCAGAGGGCAAAATTTACATGTTAAAAATGGTTGAAAGTGTGTGTATAACAAGCATCTCAGAGCTACGGAGCATCACCTGCCAAATGTAATCACAAAATGCTATCAGCCACCTGACACAAATGAATGTGTCCCGCCTGGGTCCCAGACACAACTAGATATCAACATAAAACGTGATATTAACTATGTTAAAGTTTACTTTTTTATAGTCAGAAAAATTACCTATACAGATCAACAGTACATACCAAAAGTGAATGGCTGGTTGGTTCGATCATCGACACAGGAACAAAATGAGTACCAGCTGATGCCTACAACAAATATCAGCCATGGTTTAATCACTGTGTCATGCAGCGCCACTATGTCAAAAACACTTAAAAAAAAAAACACTGCCGCCCCCATGTCCACTTTTGTCCGCATGAAGCTTGACCCCTCCTCCCCCCTCAGTGCGAACATCCTTTATGGATGACCCCTGAATGCATAATGACAAGAGACCAAGCTGAGTCTTCACGTTTAGGAGGAGTGCTAACACTGAACGTTTTTGCTGACAACACTGGCGCCATCTGAGGTAGAGTAAGTAACAATTTTGCTGGCAGATAGTCTTGAGTGGGACGGTGTAAGTACGCTATAAATACCATTGCCACTACCACCACTGCCATGCTAGCTACTGCTAATAGTACTGTTAAACATTAATAGTACCACTAACACAAACACTAAAATAGCATGAGTCTGTACAATATCTGCTGTCAAATTTCTCCCTGTTACAGACCTGTGGCCCAATCAGCTGAACGTGGCGTGGGTTCACAACAGGAAGCACGTTGTCAAGTCGAAGTGATATCGGCTGTGCCGGTGGCGGGGTTATATCTACAACGGAACAGTGCAACACAATCTAATACATGCAAAACACACATGCACATACTGTGAATATAGCATTCAGAATATACAAAGAAAGATAAAACTTTTTCAACTAATTACTAATAATAACTGGAAATATGTTCTGCAAAACAAAGTATCCATCCCACTGCCTTCTATACCTGCTGTGTACTTATAATGCTTGTTAGTTAACACGTTAACAGTCACCTGCGGTCTCAAACAGTGACGTCCTCAATCAGCCTTATAATTACAGCATATGGGTCACGAGTCGACTATTGACACACAACGTTGCAACCCACGTGTAGAATAGAAAAAAAATCATAAAATTATCAGTCCCTGAGTGAACGACTATGCAAAATTTAATCAAAATACATTCATAACTCAATGAATAATCTGCACAGCTCACACAGTAAGGGCTGAAATGCATCAATGGGCAAAAGTACTTAAAACTAGCGACAAATAGTCAATAAGACTTGTAAATACAGGGTGCGGCAAAAAAAGTAGCCCCCTAAAGTTTTTTGCCGTTTTCTCAGCAACCACTTAGAATTTTAACATGGAATTTTACAGGTTCATTTACAGAAACGTTTTACATCTAACTGCTAAGTAAAATATGATTCTGTCGAAAAACGACGAAATTATAGATTTCTGAACATTACCGCCTACCGATTTTTCAGCATCAAAAAATGTTTAAGCTAAAAATGCTATTTAATTTTCAAAAACCGGTTACCACGTTACTGCCGATGACGTCACAGTGACGCTTTGGCAAACAGTAATTTATTTTGTTTATAAATTATCACTAAATTGTCGTTCTTTTCAAGCAATCGCTGGCTGCCCACCGGATTCATCTTCCAGCAGGACAGCACACCAGCACACACAGCGCACAGAGCAGGAAACTGACTGCGGGCCACTGTCCAGATTTTATCAGAAAAGACCAATGGCCTCTAAATTCGCCGAATGCAAACTCGGTGGACTATCATGTGTGGCGTGCAATGTTGGAGCTTACTGCAAGCTTAAAACAAAGCCAAAAACAATCGCGGAACTCAAGAAATCGCTTCAGGTTATCTGGAGCAACCTACCACGAGGACCGATTGACAAGACTGTGAAAGACTTCTCAAATTAAGCGACTGAAGGCTTGTGTTGGAGCTTGGAGCTGTTGGTGGACACTTCGAACATTCACAGTGACAATAAAATTTTGGCACCTGATCATTAGTTAACTGTGTTGTTTGACTTGTTTCAACGATGTTAATGAACTGGTGTTATAGCTTCAACATTTTTTATGCTGAAAAATTGGTAAGCGGTCATGTTAAAAAATCATCATTCTTCAATGGAATCAAATTTTATTTGGCATCTAGCCGTAGAACAATTTAGTAAATAAATCTGTAAATTTTCAGATTAAAATGCTAAACGGTTGCTGAGAAAACAGCAAAAAACTTTAGGGGGGCTACTTTTTTCTGCCGCACACTGTAGACCACGCTGTGGTAACGCCTTCTGCAACAGCTGCTATTGGACAGCACCGATTTAACTAACTACCTATAAAATGTTAAAACAATAGCATAGCAAGGCAAGTCAGCTCACACAGTGAGGGCTGGAATGCATCAGTAGTGGTGTGGGTAGCTGTAGGAGCAGGGAATGTGCCCGGCCCGGCCGGTGCATTGGTCAGGTGTGCCGCGGCGGTACGTAGGTGCTGTCCCAGCAGGCTGCTGGTACCACCTCCGCCGCTACTGCTGGCGAATGGCACCGACGTCCCGTGGTGTAAAGACTGTGTAGCCTGGTGAGCCGGCTGTGCATGGTGACGGGGAGCTGCCGCAGGCTGCTGTAGGTACTGCATTGTATCCAGGATCTGAGACGATAGCTGGACATTCAATTAATCCATCAAATCAATCAATAAATTGATTGCTCTATCCAGTGGCATCGTAGCCGAGATGTGGGCAGGTCGACACAGTGGCGAATTGTCCCTGGCCCCATAATTTTTGGACTGTCACAAAATTGTTGAAAATTTCTTCTTGTCAGAAAATTTTGGTCCAACAAGAAATATTTTAGATTGTGACCAATCTAATGTACTCCTCGAGCGCATTATTATGCGCGAAAGCAGCTACTGCCTTCAGCGCATCTTAGCCATCGCAATTCTGTCTGTCTGTCCGTCCGTCACACAGATGGATCAGTCAAAAATGGTGCAAGCTAGGATTATGAAATCTTTACCATCGGCTGCCTGGAAGACTACAGGAACCGTAAAGCTTTTCCATAAATTTGAAAGGGTCACCCCGAACGAGGGCGCTAAAATGAGGGGGATGGGACTATTAATCACTAATAGGAAGTCGTACACTGGCTTTCAACTGCCACCGAGATCAATGACCTTGAATGACCTTGAACATCAAAATAGGGTTTTTAATGGATTTTTTGGCGATTTTGGGCTGTGACACAAGTCTATATCATTTACAAGGTGGCACCCATGAAACTATCGTTATGCGATCCAGATAGAGAATTTGGTATTTGCATATTAACTTAGCGTGAACACCAAATTTTCAGCTAAACTACTGAACAGGAACTGCTATAAGCTTTCGCGCATCTCGTGAGCATTAGCTCAAATTTCTTGTTTTCTCCTGTATTCTTTTAAATGCTTTTTAGTTTTTTCTTTTCACACCGCAAATAGCGGTGCCAACAGCATGAACTCGCCAACAGCATCAACTGTGCAACTGACATCATCACGTCACGTGACCCCAAAAGGTCAAACTCGTGACCCCACTATATTTGTGGCACCATACCTCCATAATGGTGTAGACAGATGCATGGTCTTGCCCATAGTGACCATGTGTCTATCTAGCACCGTTATGGAGATATGGCTGTTTGAAGTTCTTCCAGGAAGGCTCTTCCAGGAACAGAGGTCGGTCGTTGGTCAATCGGTCCTCAATATTACACTGATCTTATACTCTCGTCTTCGCTACGTTAGGAACGTAGCACGCGAGGAGTAAAAATGCATAACTTAAAAAATTTACAGCCAAAACTAAAATTCTGAGCTCCCATAATACTCTCGGTCGAAAATCTGCAGGATTCTGTTGGAAATTGTCAGTGGCTAAATATTGAAAAATTGCAACTTCCTGCCTCACCTACTTACTTAAACACACAATGCTGTTGGCTTGATTTTTCCATCAATCAATTAATCAAAACACATTCATACAGCGCCGTATGTCACAAAATAATCAATCTGTATGCCAATTTTATGATCTGTATGCCAACTTTTATTACAGCCCATTCAAAGGTCATCAGATTTTGATCTCTAATGAATTTATTCTAGTCTTTTGGCCCTGAAAGACTATGCACAATATTGTCACAATCTGTTCATAACTTCCAAGTTCCTAAATAATATGACAAAAAAACAGATTAACGCTGCTGTAATCAGTGCCCAATATATATCTGGCAAAAAAAAATTACAATCAGATAAACAAAAAAGCTCTGCATCATACATGATTGTTGAGTGCGTTGAGATGATGGGCCAGTGTGAGGTTATTGTTGTCCGATGTCAGGTTGGTCACCATGAGCCCACCAGTATTGGCTGATCCGACCGGCGCTGCGTTGCCGGCATGGTGACTGTTACGTGTGGGAATGTGCGGGTGCTGAACACTAAGGTCATAAATGCCACTTGGAACTGTTATGCTGTGCCGCTTGGACCGATGGCACAGCTCCATTGCCTGGAAGCTTTGCTTAGCTCTGTGTGGAGACAGACAGCAGTAGCAACATAAATCAGCTCAATTATTACTATTATTATTAATAATACAAATGACAAATTTATCCTGTCGTAAGCAAAACTTTCAAGAACAAGTTACAAAAATTATTGTCAATATGCAAAAAGGGCCATGATAGACAGATGCAGTTACAGATTGTATGACATTTTAAACAAATGGGCTTTTAAACATTTCTTAAAAACTGGCAGTGTCATAGATGTAATACAAATGATTGAAAAAAGAAACAAGAAAGATATCACACAAAGACATGAGGCAAGACAACGAAATATGCCAGGAACAACACCAAACACTGCAAAAAATGACTCAGTAATGTAAAAAAATACAACAATCTCAAAATCACGACCAAAAGGTTACATAACTCAAAACTGAGAGAGAAATTAAAGACTAAGATGAAAGACCAGAGACTGCGACTAAGATCAGTAATTCCCGACCTAACTAAAATGTCATTAAACTGACGTGCAGGCAGCAGCTTCATGAGTAAGTAGCATCTTCACGTCCTTTTGCAGTCCAGCCAGTAAGCACCAAATAGATCTTAATTACTGTTTTTGAACAGACTCAAAGGTTGTAACGATAACTTAATAAGTCCATTATTTAAATTCATCAAAGTACAACCTTTGGTTGAATACTTGTTGACTTTTCGGCAACCGCTGCTGCCTTTGCCGAAAAAGACAACAATCTTTGGAGAAGGCAGCAGCGGTTGCCAAAAAGTCAACAAGTATCCAACCTTGGACCTTGGACCTTAGTTCATCCCACATCCAACTGGACACGTTGGGCCACACTTCAATGCCATCTGTGTCTGTCAAGAGCTGCCACCTCTGCTTTATCTCAGGTGAACCCCATCTTTTGTGAGTCTTTGTTCATTGTGCTCCTCCAGTTCACTCTTGGTCGACCTGGTCCTTTCATATATCCTGGTACCTGCTAGTACAGTGCTTGCTGTGGTATGCAATGATGGTCCACAAGCAGAACATGTCCAAACCAGCATAATCGTCTTTCTCTCAGTATGTTGTCCAGAGTTTGTTATCTGGTTCTGGCTCTGACCTCAATGTTTGTTATCCTGCCTTTCCAAGAGATGCCCAGTATACTCCTCTGCCATCTGTGATGTGCCACATCCAGTCTTTTTGTTAATGTTGCTGTCAATGGCTATACATTAGCACCGTACAGGAGAATTGCCAAAATTATTGCTTCATATAACCAGTATCCAACCAAAAGTTGTTTTTTTGATGAATTCACATAACTTATTAATTATTTTCTTATTCTGTCAGCTGCATTGCTGCCTTCATCAAAATACACTACACAGAAAAGCAAGATTCCAGCAGAATAAACGTCAGTGACGTACGTGGTGCAGTGGACATAGTCAAGCAGATAGGACATTGTCTGGAATGGGTGGTTTAGAGCCTCATCTGGTTTGATTCTTCGTTCCTGGTCCAGCATCAGCATGTGCTTCAGCAGGTCCACTAGCTGCTTGCGGTCGACCTTCTCCGCCATCAAATCCATGCCATCGATGTCGGTCGGCACATTTATCTGCAAAGACATCACCGGCCATTCTTCAACATTCAATCCGTCACCAAAACCATTGCAATTCCACAACACTCAACCCTAGATTAGTATAATATAGCTGTGAGCCATGCACAAACCCTGTTTTTATCACCAACCTAAAAATAAATATTGGTCTGCTACAGATACAAGTCCGCACATAAACGCACGCAAAATAAAAGAACTCTGTCAAATTATGTTTTATTTAGTGACTTAACTGACTCTTTTTAACAGAGATCATTATTACTATACACTGCGTCTTGCCAAAAGCCTTCTATGATACATGCTATGACAGCAGCTACCATTACTTCTTTTACTAACATGGTATGTTTGCACTGACCACAACAAAGTTATTTACAACAGCCATAAAGCCAAGAGTGCTACATTGGCTTGCGAGCAACACATACCTGAGCCATATCATCCAAGTTGTTGAATATGTATTTCCGTGCCTCCTTGGACTTAACGGCCGTTTCAGTCTCATGCTCCTCAGGTGACTGTTCGTATATACGCACAAACAGCGAGATAAACAGCACCGAGCACAATAAAATACAATACTGTCACTGCCGCTACTAATCACGGTTTTAATTCACAAACTGCCAATGGCAAGTGACATTGAGATTATACTGCAATAAGCAGAGTTTAGCACCCTACTATATACACAACAGGTCACTTTAAAAACGATATTTCCTAGCTAAACTCATAATGACAAGCAAACAATCAAACAACAAAACAGAATGCAATTTGTCAAACTCTGGGTATAGCCATTAGTGTTTGCAATCCTGGGATCCCGAATCCCGGGATCCCGGCCATTTTCGCCAATCCCGAATCCCGAGATTGGCGGCGTCCCAATCACGGGAGTTCAGGATTACAAAAATTTACCAAAAATTGTAGTCTTTTGAGTGTTAAATGACACAAATAACAATTCTAGCCCTCTAATAAATAAAATATTTGATGCGCATTAAGAGTCCTACTCATTCTGTGTACTGTAATTTGCGTTTTTACAGTCACAGTCACTCCCTAAACTTGCAACATTTTCCGTACGGTCAACCTACTACATCTTCATTCATGATATGCATAACAAAACAGCGACTATTCTGTAAACCTAATCCCGAAACGGGATCCTGGGATTACAATCACTAATAGTCGTAGACACTGATGCAGATAAAAAGCAAATATACAGATAACACCACTCACCTTCAGACGCCAGAATGGATAGTGGGTCTCGCAGACTTCACGGACAAAGAATCGTTTGGTTTTCGTAGCGGCATTGAGAATGTATTCGCTGGGAAGACCCTGCGTCTGTGAGATATAGCGGATCTGATCATACTCAGATGAGCCCGGGTACAGTGGCCAGCCCAGAAACAGCTCGGCAATCACACAGCCAAGTGACCACATGTCAATTGCTTCACAGTATGGAAGTCCCAGCAAGATCTCTGGCGCCCTGACAGTTCACACGCTCAGTAAGATTACGAAATAAACAGTGTTTTGAAGTTTAGTAAATTAATGAGACAAGCTAATACTGCATATTTTAATGGCAATATACTTTTAGCTTATCACAAAAGAGAAAATCTAGATGCTCACAATGGCAATTGATACAATGGCAGAAATCCTGAAAAATATATACAGTACACAACGTGACAGGCTTGCCAAATCAAAGTAATTTCTGTGCATAAAATAACACTGCAACTACCTGTAGTAGCGTGACTGTAAGTATGTAGAACACACGGCCTTCGACACATGACATGCAGATCCAAAGTCAATCACCTTTACTCGGTATGGATAACGCAGTGGATCAACAAGCATTATATTTTCCGGCTTCAAATCAGCATGAATGAGACCCAAACTTTTCAGCTTTGCCAGTGCCGTCAAAACCTGCTGTGCGATTGGGCGAATATACTTGAGCGGCAGCGGCTGAAATTTGTTGTGCTTCAGGAAATCGTAAAGGTTCTGCTCCAGCATCTCAAACACGAGGCAGGTATGATTCTTGTGCTTGAAAAACTCGAAAGCACGCACAAAGTGATACGCGTCAGCATTCTCCTGACCAAGGCAGCGCAAGATGTTGACTTCAATCTCGCCCTGTCGAGCATATGATGGGTGATTCTTCAATATCTTTATTGCGACAATCTCACTTGTGCCTCGCTTCCAACACTTTACCACCTGACCAAAAGTGCCTCGGCCAAGGAACTCAAGAACCTCGTAGGCACAGGATGACGAGTAAAGAACTTCATGCTGCATGAGATGGTAGTCTCCCTCGCTGTTTGAAGAATTTGTGTGCTTCGTTCCCGTAGCGTCGGCTGCATCTTCTTCACCGCTGGAAATTATCGTGCAGGTATACTGCTCATTCTGGCGGGCATGACCGTATCCATCGTTGTCATCCTTGATCACTTTCTGGTGTCTCATGCTGACTTGGCTAGGCATATGGCTGGCTCGTATGCTCTGCCTGCGTTATGAAGCCCTGCGATAATTTACATAAGCCTTTTGCAACTGACGATGCATGTACCACTGTGACATCTGAAAACAGATACAGAAAACAAATTCGGAAAACCTAGATATTTAGAGAGTGAATACATATCCAACTTTTGGACCTCAAGACCTTGTATGCCTGATGACTGACGAGCCTACGTTCCACTTCCATGTCAATTAATTACAAACATAGTATATGCTAAGTATGAATACGCTGAGTTAACCCTTATTTGCTGAAATCTATACGCCGAAAAAAATATCCATCTGATAAACTCCTGTGATATGCCATATATGTCAACTTGCTAAGCAGACTTATTGGGACAAATGCCTTTAGTCCGTGTAAATAACTATTTGTCTGCTTTTTCCTAGATCATTCAACTAATTTCTACTAATATCAGCCTGACATTTAATATGCTAAATTACCCCCTCCCATGAAATTCAGTCAACTGCAGTCACGAAGACGCCAATAAGACGACAGGAAGCTCTAAGGTCAATGTAAACAACCTGATGAGCCATTGTTCCAACTTCCACGCGACATCGGCAAATTCGTCGCGAACAATTACGCCGAAAAAAGGCGTGGAATAAATTTGCTATAAGCTAAACAACATTAACTGCGGTAATATTCCGTAAAATGCTATCCAAATTGAACTTTATTCCAACATTTTGCCAAACAACACTGCCACTACCCGCATTTATCCGGAGACAAATAAGTAACAAAAAACTAAACCAAATATTAAGTAAGTATGAGGTAGCGGTCCAGGTCAACTTTCGCAAGGAAATCGCGCGATGGCCAACGATGGCACAAGGATCTTTTAGACTTGCGTCTTTTTTATTCGAATTTTGTTGTAGTGGATTCGCACAGATGCATGTTTCCTGCAACGAGCTACAAAAATACGAAGTGATTGTTCAAGGTCAACTACGGTCTATCGTTGATTTTGGTATAGGCCTATAATTAAAGCTAATTTACAAATTAGTAAGCAGTATCAATGCTGGTCCTAGCGGTATATCTGCACCGTTTCAGAGATATTGCAGCCACTTACAACATGCAGTGGTCATAATTGTTCTGGCAAAAATTTTAATTTGGGGATTTTCCCTGAAACTAACATTGGGGCTCGCAGGGAGCATGGAAGTTAAACCTAATCTAATTACTCTAGTTACCATCCCGTGTTGCCACAACAAGGGCTGGAAAAAAACCTAGATTTTTTGAACAAAATTTTTAGATTTTGAGTTTTTTAAAGGTTTTTTGGTTCAGTGTACTCTTATGGATGAACGACATGACGCGATTAACAGAACTCAACAAGTAATTTGAGCAAAGCTCACGAGACGCGCGAAAGCCTATACCAGTTCCTGTTTGCAAGTAATCTTAGTCTATCTCCATTCTTTTCGCCGAAATTCACTATTTCGCAGCCAAAAATCACCAAAAAATCACGTTAAATCAATATTTTCAGGGTTCAAGGTCATTCAAGGTTATCGATGTTGATAAATCCAAAAAACCTGTCACCAGTGCTTGTTATGATAAGCAGCATGTCTGTGCCTATCTGCAACCGTGTTCACGCTACACGAGATAATTGCGGTAGATTCTTAAAAATGTACGTTCTATGCTAAAAAATGTCATGCGCAAAATGTCCAGGTCTATCTTCAGCCATTTCGGCGCAATTCACTCTTAAAATGTGTGTCGCAACCAAAAATCGCAGAAAAATTCACTGTACCTATCTGCGTTTTCACATTATTCGAGCCAATAACGGCAAAATGGCGTCTTTTTTAGGGGGTACCCCTCTTCGACCCCCTCGTTCGAGGGGAACCCCTGCACCCAGTGGCACGAAATTTTGTCACGATAAACTAGAGAACTAGAGTGAAGATTTCGTAATCCTAGCTTGCACCGTTTTGATACAGATCACGAGTGTGACAGACGGACAGACGGACAGACAGACAGACAGACGCCCAGACGATGACAAAGATGCGCGAAGCATTCTGCTTTCGCGCATAAAAATCATGATTAAAGCTAGGATGAATTAAAATATGATATGTAATACATTTCACAACAAATAAAAAATCTATATAATTAGACTTTTCGGTTTTTTGAAGATTTCTTTTTAACAAGAAATTTGAGCTAATGCTCACGAGACGTGCGAAAGCCTATAGCAGTTCCGGTTCAGTAGTTTAGCTGAAAATTGGGGTGTTCACGCTAAGTTAATATACAAATACCAAATTCTCTATCTGGATTGCATAACGATAGTTCCGTGGCGCCACCTTGTGAATGATACAGACTTGTGTCGCAACCCGAAATTGCCAAAAAATCCATAAAACCCCCTATTTTGACGTTCAAGATCATTCAAAGTCATTGAATTCGGCTCCAATCAAAAGCCAGTGTTCGACTTCCTGTTAGTGATTAATAGTAACACAGGCCCTATCTCGCACCGTTACTGAGATAGAATGACTTATTGGCCAAAAATCGCAAATTTTGCCCACCCCCTCTCATTTAGTGCCCTCGTTCGGGGTGACCCCCTTCGAACTTATGGAAAAGTTTTACGGTTCCTGAAACTATACTTCCAGGCAGCCGACAGTGAAGATTTGGTGATCCTAACTTGCGCCGTTTTTGACTGATCCACCCGGGTGACAGACAAACAGACAGACGGATGGACAGAATTGCGATGGCTAAGACACGCTAAAAGCAGTAGCTGCTTTCGCACATAAAAATTAAAAAAACCTAAGTTTTTTCGAACCAATTTTCCAGCCCTGGCCACAATACCTCATGCAATGTAATTACGAAGAGACAAACAAAAGATAAACTTTATTATGATAGCAACGTGATTAACAATTAATAAAAATTTTCCTCAGATGATAAAAATACATAAAAATAACGTTACAAGGTGACATTTAGTCATAGTAGACTGTAGAATCTACTTTCAGTTATTATTCTGTAATAACAAACGATTTGCATTAAGCATGCATTAAAACAATTCTGATATTATTGATAAGTTAAAAGTTCACTGGATAGCAGGATTGCAGTTTTTTATGTGGAAAAATTCCTGGACAATACAAATGAAGTTATAAGCAGATCATTGACACACTGTACACATGTGAAGCTGCATGTTTAGCAAAATTTGAAATAAAATAAACTTTTCGGAGTTTATTAGATCTGTCAGTGCAAACATACAATTAACATCACATCAAATCGGTCATTAATCTTTCAATTAAATGTTGCATTGTCCATTAAGACTCGTTTGTCAAAACAGCAAAAAGGGTGAAAATCAACTTGAAACAAAAACATTAAGATCGACTTCCTAAAATTTCAAAAGTGCTGCTAGATTCAAGAGGGCTTTGACCCTGGATGGCACACAGCCAGTGAACCCCCATTATAAGCTTGCATTCTATAGCTAGTTTCATTAAAACAAAGCATAGCCCCAAATATCATGCGTTGCCCTTGACTAGACTCAATGCGTGTTTAGGCCTACCAAACAGCTAACAGCCCAAAAGTGAAACGTCTTTGCATCCCATGCCAAAGCTGTGCAAGAAATCAAATCATTAAATTCACAAATATTAAGTTAAAGGTTAGAGACCTAATGTTGGCAAATCACAGTGAATAGGCTAAATACACAAATTGCACTATATGGCAAATCTACAGCATAGATGTAAAGAAAAAAAGAAATACCGGAGAAAAGTAGGCCCATTCTCAGATCGCACAAATCTTTACACCAACACAGCCAAAGAAAACCGCACAAGCAGATAAAAATAAATAATACTGAGTTGTACAATGCAGTGCAATAACGTCATGTCATGTCATGTCATGTCATGTCAGTATTTGTATGATTTCTTCTGACTGCGTATGGCATCGATAGCATCAGCAGCATGGGCCGTGAAGCGATATTCAAGCTCCTTGCGACGAAGCTCCACTTCCTTCTGTAGTTGCAAGGCCTGCACGCAACCAACCACGTATGCAGAATGATGCGTAAACACGGATACTGTATTCACTCAATTATAGCTCTATCTTTCAGTGGCCCAGCCAGAAGACAGTAGGGCCAGGCGACCACGCCTCCAACTCCAGTTGTCAATGCAACTTTGTGCGACTAAAGTAACTAAATTAATACCCGCTTCATGTATTTTCCGGGGTTTAATGTCCAGAAATGCGTTTGTCGCTGGAACTCCATTGGGGAAGTTTTGAGCGTGTTAGCTGGTGGGAAGAAGGCTCACTTTCGCTGACTGAGAACCGTCCCACGCTCTCAACTCTGTCTCACTTTTCAACCTTTTAGGCCTCACTCCGTACCAATGCTACACAGGTCTGTATTGTCTTTGTAGGTTAGTATACGGTACTCATTACAGTGAAGGCCAGGCATTAAAGTAGGGAGCAATTGCCTTACTCTCTACCCACCACCCTCCTCCCCCCCCCAAAAATTACTTAGTCCATCAGAATTTTTTTCTCATCAGAAAGCTGTCATCCAGAAACAAAATCTGGGGCAGAGAATCTACATTTTAGAGAATTCAGGGGCAAAATCAAAATTCTGAGCACCCGTAACTGCCATCTGTTGGAAATTTGCAGCTGTCTGCCCGAAAACTGCAACTTTCTGTATTACCCACAATGGCACAGACTAATTGCCGGAAAGCTTGTCAACAGCGAAAAGTATAAGCCGACTCACAATTTCCAGTTCTCGCTGTGCTGATCTCATCTCGTCGGCCGGGTTGTCAGATGGGCATGATTGACGGTCTCGCATGTGCTCGGTGTGCAAGCGAACTCTCTCACGCAGTATCCTTTCCCTGTCGGCTCTGACACACGCACGTAAACGCACAAAGGTTTACTCAGCTTCTGTTTAACTGGCAGCCACATTCACTTCACATTAGCTGGGTCCAGTGAAAAATCTTGTTGTGGGAGAACTTTTAAAGACCAGATGATGCTTTAAATCAGTGCGAAAGGGATGCAGAACTACTCAGACTGCTGTACATGCAGACTTACTAATTTTTCCCAAGAACCAGTAATGATCGTCTTAATCAAGATGACAATGATGCTTGTTAAGAAAAAAACAAAACATCTCTCTACAACATTACCATGCTAAGTGCCAGTAGCATCATGGCAATTGCCTCTGCCCTAAATTTTTGACTGTCGGAAAATTTTTTTCTTCTCACCTTAAGCCGGTCCACTAGAAAATTGTCCAAGAATTTTTTTCTAACAGTAAAAAAATTGGGACTGGAAATTTTCCATGCTGTGAAATTATAGGGACAAAATTCAAAATTTGAGCAACCATATCTCCTCTGCAAAGTTAGTCAGAAAAATGCAACTTCCTATGCAATCCCGGCCAGCAGCAGATCCAGAATTATGAAACGGGAGAGTAAAAGAGTAAGGATAGGGTCTGGGGGCAGGCTCCAGAAAATTTTTCTAAATTATATATGCAGAAATAATGCACTATTGTGCAAAATTTTCACTTGGTTATAAAATGATCCAGTCGATAAGGGGGACGGCAATGGGGGGACACCCTCTCCCCGCTAAATCCACCACTGATCCAACCGACTCAACCTCCGTAACCCACAATCAATGCTGTTGCTAAATCTAACTTGATGTGCTGCATTCTGAGCTGATTGGCTGGTGACATCGGACGAGCTTTCTCTGCAGTCTTCTTCTTCAGTCGTTGCTGTCGGAGCACAAGACATCGCAACAGGCAATGTTAAAGCCGATAAAATTGACAAAGATCAAAATGGCAAAAAAATTATACAAACAATAAAAACCATGATGGTGAAAAACAGTAGCTATTTACTGATGAAAATAATACATCTCTGGCTCTACCAACCTGACTTACATATTTGACAAAGTATGGGCAAGACGTGTAAAAAGTTGTGTAATTTATAGCAGTCAGGCTTGGTGATTAAAAGTGCAGATCAAAACAAGAAATAAAAAAGAACAGAAATAAAATGAGCAAATATAAGAAGTTAACAAAAAGACTGAAAGTAGAAAGTTTAATGCATCGCATTAATTTGGAAAAACAGAAAGAAAAATATAGAGCTTACAGCTTGCAAGTCATTAAGCATAGCAGATTATGATGGTTTGGAATTTTGGATACATTGAAAGTGGGTGGGCTGACAAAAAGAACACACAGATTTCATCAAAGTAATGTATGTTGATGGAGACAGGAGAAATCTGATGGCATGGTGTCAAAGAAAATGTGAATAGTTTGGCCTGTCCAATACAACTGATTGCAATACAGATCAGAAGAAGCTAAAGATCATAGAACAATAGCTAAATAATGTTTTTATGGAAAATGAACAATAAATTTGAGCTAATGCTCATGAAACACATGAAAGCCTATAGCAGTTCCTGTTCGCAAACTGTCAGCCATTTCGTCGCAGTTCATTCATTCATTCTCATTCGCTGGACGACATACCGAAGAAGGATATCGTAATCATTGCAGGTGACTGGAATGCAAAGGTTGGAAGAGACAACAATGGATGGGAGAGAGTCATGGGTAACTTTGGAT
>Ga0209367_1005865_pt1 | contig 17010 bp, 9 predicted proteins | sample WorMetLIZISLAND2_FD_187412 | JGI IMG/M metagenome (GOLD analysis project Ga0209367, IMG submission 187412) | Marine gutless worms symbiont microbial communities from Max Planck institute for Marine Microbiology, Germany - Olavius geniculatus... ... | reverse complement strand
GCATTAATTAACGTGTTATTAAGCACTAGGCCCGTCAAGAGGGAGAGTACTTACTTACTTAGCACTTAGATCCTCCAGTCCTTGACAGGACAGTGGGCAGCAAGAGTTCGCCGTCTGCTTCTGTTTGTAGCCACAGCCCGGACGCTGTTCCAATCAACTTCTCGGTCCACCATGTCTTCTTTAAATGTAGACCGCCAAGTCTTTGTTGGATGACCTCGTCGTCTGCCATTACCACGAGGGGTCATTGACATAGCGTGATTGGCTGATGTCGCTAAGTCAAATTCAATAGTCAAAGCCAAAGTAAAAGTCAAATGATTTTAGCCAAAATTAAGTCAAAGTTCAAGTCAAATGATTTTCACTAGGCAAAAATCAAAGTCAAAGCCAAATGATTTGTGGAAGTCAAATATCACTGCCAGATATAGTATGGTTGGTTTTGTGCCTATAGTCCGAATGTTCAATAGTCCGAAGGTTTATACTGCAAAACTGTTCACTAACTTTAACAATAACACTAGTTTAGGGTATATGTGGAGATTTGAGTCAACGTCTGTAGAAGTGGGTAGGTGTATAAGAACGAACTCTAAAACTTCTGAACTACTGAACCTTTGGACTAACTGTTGAACCTTCAGATTATTGAGTTGTACCGAGTATGGTAATCCTGGCCCCACATTTGCAGAATGCAAGGGGTCAGTTTAAACCACAACAGGCAGACAGGCAAGACGATGGGCATTGGGCAGCTAGATGTGGCCTGGCGATCGGCAACCTTTTGAGATAATGTAAGTGGGTCGTCATGCAGTGTTGCCAACGTTCGCCTATTCCACTCCCACTTTTCCTGCATGTCTAGCGTACACAGTAGCAGGTTTAAGTAACATATTAAATAAATACCTGGTAGTATTAACTGAACGTTTAAAAAAAGCAAGTGTGGTGTATGTCAAATAGAATGGGCCCATCGTCAGGCTCAGCCCATCATCTTTTACGAGGTTGATAGTTTGCCATTGTCATGCCCATCGTCATTTAGACTGACCCTATGCAAGATGCCATTCTTCTCAGTGACTTGGTTCCTCAAGAGTGTTATTTGAGTATGTAGAGTAACGCAATTAATCCTACATATCTCTATTTGTTTACTATTTCTTCTCTTTGCTAACTTTTCCTTTTTCTCTTTGCCTTTCATCCACTATATGCTCTGCTGTGGTTACAGACCTCTAAAACTTGGCTGCCAAACATATTGAACTTGAACTTGACTAGCAAATTGATACAAATAATGCATTACCAAAATAATGGGATAGAAAGTAAAAATATATATAAATCTCCTGTTAAAGCTGATGTGATGGTTTAAATTCTTTTTGAAGTTCAAGACTGTTTGTCACTGCACTTATTACTCTGGTAATTTGTTTCACTCATCCACAACTCTGTTACTGCAAAAAATATTCTCTTTTAGGCTGCTACTGGTTAAGTTTTTCAATTGATTAATCTCCGAATTGTCAGAATTGATTGGTCAATTTCCGTTAATTGGAAGGACCACAAAAAGTGCAGAATTCACTACAGTTATAGTTATTTTTTTACAAATCGCAAAGCAAAAGTGAATAAGTGTGAAGACTGTTAAACTAACACACTGCAAGTACTAATCTTAATGACATATCATATGGAAAATGAAATATGGATTTCAAACTCTCGTCGTCAGTCATTTTAAGCTGTCATAAAAAGTATAAAATTTACACAGATTTTAATTGATTTAAGAAATGTAATCGAATCATTGTTAATGATTAATTAATTAATTAATCACAATTTCATGCAGCCTTAATTTTTTAAACTCTGGGTTTTACCAACTTGTTGCATTCTGAGGTAGAAATGAACCTGGTTTACTGTATAAAATTTGAAAACCTTTAATACAGTAACAGTTATTTTTCAGCATCAAGTTGAACTGACAGTTGTGTATATTGTCATGTGATGAATAACTGTCGTTATTAAAATTGGGGCAGTGGATGCCACGCTCAGAGTGGGTGACTCCTTTTACTCATAGGGCCAGAGAGTGCCTCTTCTCCCCTGAAATTTTTTTTGAAAACAAAAGGTAAATTGCATGCAGTTTGGTGCATTTTGCTGCGAGCTGTGCAAAAAGTACAATTTAATATGTTTAATTTACATTTTGAGAGATCAAACTGATGACTTCGGATTGACATCGGTGCTTTTCCATGTGAAACGGAATTTGCCATTTCTGCCGTATATAGGTTCCATGGCGGCCTGTGCTCTGGTGGTTTAATTGTGTTGGGATTAATTACAGTGGCCAGTCCCAGCTATAGCAGTTTGTAATTTACAGTGCTTTGTATCCTGCACGGTGAATAGTATACTGTGGTGCAGTGCACTGCTGGCTGCTGGGTTACTCCTGCTGCGTTTAATGTCAATTGCTGTGAACTGGTGATTAATCCTGTACCATTTAGCTGCTCACCCAGCCGGCCTCTCCACTCACTCCCATTGATTTATACTACCAGTGATCTGGGACCAGTGACGTATTTAAGGGGGGGGCACGGTGAGATGCCCCCCCTTTGGCCCGACCATGAAAATTTTTTACAAGCGACTTTATATGAAAAGATGCGTTTTTGCCGTTTTCCAGCAAGAATTGCAAAATTCAACGATGTTTGATGCCAGCATTTATTGCCAGCATTGGTATGCGTTAACAGACCAGTAGTACTGTGACGTCATCAAGCCGTGTGTGTGTGTGGTCACGTGACTAGAAGCCGGTTTGTGGTCGTTGCGTGCAGGGCTGGGTCTTCCTTATTTATATGTGAAGTGGGGCCCTGGGGGCTGGTGTACCTATAGCTGAAATTTTTTTGCGCTAGGCCTCCATGCTCCTTTCTTCTTTTGATTATTTTTATTCTGTAAAAAAACTTTCACTTTCAAAGAAGGGGCGCAAGGGCTCCTCCTCGTGAATACGCCCCTAGGTGTCTGTCAGATTCGGTGCCCGTGAAGTGTGGCGTTTAATTGTATTGCACTATTCAGACTGCAGTTCAGTCAGCACTCGCACCTGCTGCTGCTGCTGCTATATAAAAATCTCGTTTGCGTCGCAACAGCATCTGATTCGACAGCGTCTGTGCAGCGTTGTACAGGTTTGGTCTTCATTTGACTCCTCCTCCTTGTAGTGGTGGATGGTTGACTATTACCCGGCTGGCCGTCCTAATAGGCCGCATTACTGGTCTTGCTCGTTCGTCCGTCCGTCCGTCTGTCTCGTATACAGACTGCCGATTCGAAGACAAAATGCATAGGGAAAAAACAAATTGACGTAAACGTTTTGCAGTACAGGAGCAACCGCAGTGCCAATTTTCAGCTAAAATGGTGAAAGGTCAGGCGGACGGCCGAACTGTGTGTCGGCACTGGACTGACTTATATTCTACTTTGATCGAGGCTCGGCAGTGCGATGCTGTAGAGCTCGTGTGATGTAATCTGGCGTCAGACGGCCGCGTCGACGTCGGTTTGCGACAGTGACAGCGGTGTGCGTTCAGCCTCTGGGTTTGACGTCCACACCGTTTATACGGAGTTCACAGCTACGACTCAGCTGTTGAGTCGAGTCGCGTTGGCGTCGCAGCTCTGAATTGGGTATTACTCGACAACGCTATCATGCGTCTTTTCTGTGCTGTGGATGACGTTGAATGATTACTTGTTCTTTATGTTTCGGCAGAGGTATTATCGCAAAACCCTGAAGCCGCATTTCACCCAAACGGGCTCCAATGATGTAGTTTTGTGCACAAGAGTCTGTTGGTCATCCAAAGTCATTGATTTCGGTATAAGTTGAAAACAGAGCCTCGGAAGGGCCCCCGTACCCCTCGGCCGGGGGGACCTCACGTATGCTCAGGGGCCTCATGCTAGGTGTGAAAAAAATTTCTAGTTTCTTAAAAAATATATTCAAAATATTAAATGAATAAACATGAGGAAAGTTTACCCAAAGTGGACAAGTCAATTACTTTTCGTTACTGTACAAGATAACACAAATTGTATGTGATTTTTCGTGTTTCAATTTTTCAATTTTTTAAAAAGTCGGCAAATTTGCGACTTTCAGTGAACGTCCAGAATTCAGAAGTGTTTCAGCTTCAGGTTTCAGCTTCATGGTCAACCCCATGACCAGGGGCTCTGCCCCTGGACCCCGCTGGGGGCTCCACCCTCAGACCCCCTATTATAGGGGCCTCACACTTGTATTTGGGGGCCTCCAACTCTCTAGCACCGGCACTGGTTAAAAACGCTTAGTATGCAGAATTATTGCAAATTGCTGCCAGTGACCAGTACTAGCAAAGTTAGTGCTGTCTTGCAAGGTTTGGGAGATATTGCACATTTTCTGTCGATAGCAGCCACCCTAAGTTAATTCCTAATCATATTCTGACAGGAATTTGTAAGGACATTTTTCTGGTACTAGGTCAGCAATACTCCAGGACAAATGCTCCAAGAAAAAATAGGGGGAAGGTTTTTTGGGGAAACTGGGAGTGAGTTGAATAATTCTGCATGATCCTCGAGATACGGTCTATCATGAATATCATGAATGTTCTTGAATGTCCTTGACTAACAGTGCATGATGATGTTATTCTTACTGTAACTAATGCTCGAGTCTGATGCCCAGTTTTCGTGGCATACTGCACCTCAGTTTGTAAGACGCTGTTCTCATGATTCAGGATATCTTTCAGCCAGTGCTTTGTGACGCCTAGAATGCACCTAGTTCGTTTTTTGACCAGGGCCCCTTCCGGGACTCGGCTGGAGGAGCTATCGACGCGCCTCCAAGCCCCCATGCAGACTCTCTATAGTCGGCTGAGAAAGGGGATACCCCTTCTTATTCTCCACTTCTTCCATGATGCCTGCACCTTGAGTTAAGAGAAAACATGTTCCAAGGACCTACGGAGTGATAGACGGCCCTGCCGATGTTGGGGAGGGGAGCCAGATCGTAAGCTTAGCTAATTACTGCGTTGAATTAATTACCAAATAACACAGCCTGTGTGGCCGCTGTTGATCAGCATTACAGACGGCACGCAATTTGAACGTAATACCCCGTTTACACGATCAAGCAAACGTCCAGCAAACATCAAGCAGGCCTGATGGAACCCCGGCCCCTGGCTCAAATGTAGGCCTAGGCTTAGCCCACAGCTGATCACGTGTTATATAAGCCTTCCAATTACAACCCACCCGCCTTTTTAATTAGCATGCTAATTACCATAGCTCGTCGAGCTAGTTCGATGTTTGCTCGATCGTGTATACGGGGTATAAAAATGCATAGTTTTAGGGCAGCGGCTAAAACATCCACTTTATGTGTGTGGTCTGTACAGCGTGTTGGCTGGCAGGTACACTGATTACTACGTCCAATCCAATCGCTGCCTGCTGATTGTTTTTGATGCCAATTTCTGTACCAGTTGCACTGCGTTGCGCTACGCCTGTATTTAGTAAGTAACAGATGCTGCAGAACAGTCTTGAGTTGGTGCCCACTGCAGCGCACCTTGTCCGATGACTGTCTGACATCCGTTTCTCTCAACAAAACGGGCGCCGTTTTGGCGCCGATTTGCAGACTGTACCCGTATACTGCAGCTAAAGCGCGTGATACCTCGCTTTGTTTTTTTCACGGGTGCATTGGATTGTCCGGTGTATCAGAAGTGTTGCTAACTAGCATTTTAAAATGCCAGATAAGTCTTACCCATATTTAAATAGCATTTTAAAGGAACTTGGGAGTGAAAATTTTGGTTTAGCAGTTTTGCCACTTTCTGGTATTATTCTTTGAAAATGAACTTAGTCATGCAGTTTTAGAGTTTTTCATCTTATTTGTAACTGTATAAGAAAAAAGTATGAGTGCTGTATACTTTGAAAGCATGTTTCTTTCCGAAACTATAGATCATCAGTTAATGCTGAATTCCGTGTGGCAGATCTGTTGCGTGAGAGAATGCGTCATCATCATCATCATACGCCCGGCGGAGTCGGTGCAATTAGCTGATAGGCTAATAGGCTAATGATGCTGGGAATGCTGTGGTGCTTATGGCCAATGTTTGCCCTTCTGTCTCTCCAGTGTGTATTTATGACCAGACGCTGTAGCCGTCAGTCGTGGCATATTGCTGCACTTGTCGGCGTGACGTATTTGCACATGTTCTAGGCCAGGTTTCGTCGCTATAGATTAATGAGTTTTTTATGTCTGGGTCATCGTTAGGTGGTGCATCGCGTGTGTTATTGGGTCGTCCGTCCGTCCATTTGTCCGTTCATACACGTGCGTTTTGTTTCTGCTCCCTGCTGTCGTTCAATAACTGCATCAGCTGTTGACAAGACGGTCATATAGAATGAAGCCGTCTTAACTGTAGAACGGTTGGTAATCATAGGTCGTTGGGAGTTATAGTGGATGGACCGATCACGTGATACTTGGCGGGATTTCAGTAGCAGACTGTATCTCTGAAGTCTTTCTGACACACTGGCGCCATACTAGCTAGATTTATATTACCATTATTTTAGGTCAAAATCGCAGCTCGTCACGCAACGTGTGGGTGATGGCAGAGGTGCATGTCATAAAGCCCGATTTCCAGTTACTCACAACGGAAATTTCTTGCGTTCAGAGAAAAGGGCAATTGCAATGTGAGCGAAAATATTCTGTCCGTCTACTGTCATTTGACTGCGTTGTGAAAGCGTGAAATGCAGCACTTTCTCTTCGTCATGAAATCTCGCAGCAACAGTGGCTACATTTCTGTCACTAATCCTAATGGAGGTTTTGCCACTGATCTTTTAATTTGTCTTCTATTTTTTCAAAATGCTGGATTTGCCACCGACTGCGTCAGGGCGTTACTCTAGAATTGTTTTCATTTCTGCATCACGCGTTGTTTCCAAATGAGTTGCACATTCGTACAGACTGAGGTTGGGCTACGTGCAGGTTGCTACGGTTCGTTATGCAGTCGACAGGATGCTCTGTATAACTACCGCCTGCTGTGCTGGTAGTTTGATTCATCAAATCCAAACTCTACTGCTTCGATACGTGCTGGACTTCACGTCGAACAACAAGCTGTACAAATCCACAACGTGTCTTACTGGTGTTACGGATTTGTCATAATAAACTTTGAGTTTTCGACTTGTCGTGCAACAAAACGAAGTAATTGGAGTCTGGGTTTGGCTTGAGCAGCTGGTTGCATGCTGGTGTTAATTGCTCAGTACGACGCCTGCTGTGTGGGTGGGCCGTGGACTACCGTATTGTAGCAGCCTGTGACTCTGTGGGTGGTCATGTTGACTCTGCTACTCCCTAGACCGCGTCTTTCACACGTCTGCGTCAGTGTCTCTGTGGACATTATTTCGTGCTGTTGCTCCGTGTTTCACCAGTGTGCTGGTTATTTGTGAAAAATTAAAAAAACGTTTATTAAAACTGTGTTTTTGGCTAACCGTTAACCTTAGCTAAGCCCTATATGATACGGCCTTTCTGTCGTCTGTCGTCTGACACGCATGTGTTGTGGCTCAGCGGTAGGTATTGCCGGAAAACTTTTTACACGATTAATTTGTCTAGTGAGGTGGTTCTGCGCCTACAAAATCTGTAGCGATCCAGTGCAAGGGGAACATTTTCAAATTGGGGTTGTATGAATTGAAGGGGGTAGGAAAAATGGGCGTTTTTCAATTTCAACAGAAAACTGGCTGTATCTGAGAAACAGTGAGAGATAGGGCCAAGTTTTTGTTGAGCACTTAGGAAGTCGCACAAGCCCTTACACATGACACGATAATCATTTGCTGGCGGCTGCCCATTCGACACTCACCTACTGTCCTGCTCTCCATAGTGAAAGCTGGGCTTCTTGATAAAATTACTGAACTTTGCTGCTTTTGGTTGCAGAGTCGTTGAGGATGTTGCGGGCACGGAGATGTGGTCTAAGATGACGTGGAAGAATTTAGCTGCTGAGATAGTGTAGGTGCTTCATGCTGGCTACCTGCAGTTCTACCTGTACAAGGATGATGACTGGCTCACATCATCATCCACTGCTGCTGCTGCTGCTGGTGTCGTCGGTTTGCTGTGTGGTCACTGTGGTGTCTCCTGAACTCAACACTAGCTCTGACTCTGACGCCTCTCTCCGCTCTCCTCAGTTTGTCTATCACAGTGAGAGTTGGCTCAGGACGTTTCGCAGAGACGTCACCCAAGCATACCCGAACCTGACGCATGTCTACAGCATTGGCAAGTCCGTTCAAGGTGGGTCATCGGACAGTGCAGTGGCGTAGCCAGAAATTTGAATTGCGTAGGGGCGCCTCCCTTTACTTTTTTTCCTTTCATTCCCCTTTTATATCCTCTCCTCACATCCTTTTCTCCTCGTCCCTTTTCTTCCTTCCCCTTTCCTTTTTTCTTCCCCTTTTCTCTTTTCTTTCCCCCTTGCCTCTCGTCCCTCCTTAAATTCCAGCTAGAGGTCTGGGGGATCACTGTGAGCTCCCCCAGTGGGGTCTGGGTGAAGCCCGAGCCAAAATCGAATTTGGTGCATTATAGCCTTAAAAAGCTGAGATCTGGTGGCAACAGTTTTGATTATGTTCTTGACTTCTTAATATCTACACTGTGTGCACAAAAAATGAGCTCCTCTTAGCATTTGCAATAACAAGTGAAAAACCTGCCCCAATTTAAGTAAAATTTTACGCACAGGAAACAACATTCATTCTGAACACTACATTGCAGTTTCACAAAAATCTTTCTTGTCTTGCAGACATGTCAAATTTTAAATAACGTTGCCACGCCAAGAGTTATCAAATACAGCTGATGTCAGTCTTGTGTAGCAGGCGTTTCACAGAAGCAAAAGACTAGATTTTTCTCTGAAATTTAGATATTATTTTTTAACCGCGTATTCTTTTCAATTCTGAGTATTTTGGTCAAACGTCGATCTTCTCTTGGCACCATTTTGTTTGTTTATCAATAAGAAATGAAGTTACAGATGACGTCAAGACTATAAGTGCAGATCTGTGGAATATGTTGTTATTGTCAGGTCGGGATCTGTGGGTTTTGGCGTTAGGACGTTCACCTCAAGAGCATGTCAGTCTCAGACCCAACGTCAAGTTTATCGGTATCATTCATGGAAATGAGGTTCCATTCTGCCTATGTTGTCTACTCTCACTCCTTTGTTGATGTAATCGTAGTTTTTTCAGTACAAGCACATTGTTTAAATGACCATTTTTAGCTGGTTTCCCATTTATTTTCCTTCTCTCTGAATTGCTAACCTTCATGCTCTTCATATATATTTTTTGACTTGATGTTCATGTCCTGTAAGGTGTTAAGTGGGACATAAAATTCTGCTCAGTAACTAGCATCATTATCATAAATAGCAGAATTAGCGTATTTATTGATTAAGCTATTGAGCTTTGCATTCGAAGCAGCATCTGCAAAGCCGACTGGGTGGCTTTCAAAGTTATCATTTTGTCAGCAGTTTTGTTTTGTTTTCGACAGAGGCGGTATTTTATTTTGTTAGATTCTATCCAATCTGTGCTGAATTCCTCATTTGTCAGTGTTTTAATGTCTGTATGAGCTCTGGGTTCATGGTCTGGTCATTCAGATTTAGTAAGTTGCATTCGCAGCATTTCATTGTAGCTAAATATCATCGATTTTGCACACTTTTGTTAGGGTAATCAGTTACTGTTGACCCTGTTATGGCACGTAATGGCTTTCTGTGTGTCATTAAGACTCACTCACTGGCTGTTCAGGTTGTCGGTCGTGAGATGTTGATACACCTCGTCAGCCATTTCTTGACTGAGTACAATTCCGATGAGTTGATTACTGCCTTGCTCAATTCAACACTCGTTCACTTTCTGTTCACAATGAATCCCGACGGCTTTCTAGTTGCCTACAGACACAGTCGGCGTCGTGGTGATTGCCTCAGTGAGACCGGACGGTTATTGTCCCACTTTGCATTACTTCTGTTTTCAATTTCAACTCCTGATGGTTTGATATAAAGTGATTAATACATTAATTTCATTTAATCAATCCGGGATTTTTATAGTGGCTTTAGTGATTAAAAACTACTGCTAGAGACAGTTGAATGGTGTCCAGTCCTGGAAATAGTCTGTAAGGATGTAACCAATCAAGTTTTAGTAATAAATAAGAATTTGTATTTTTATAATGTGTTATAAAATGCTGACAAGTGCTGCATAGCTCATAACATTGTTTTGTGACAATAGGTCGTTGGTTTTGAGCTAGTCGAGATGTTGAACAGTGAAGCCCAGTGGATGAATCTGTCTGCGTGTATGTGGCTGGTAGAAATAATATCATGGAGTACGACCTCAACCGCAACTTTCCCGACTACTTTGTGAACAATTCGCATATTCCAGTCCAGCCTGAGACTCGGGCAGTCATGAGCTGGTTAGCTGAGCGGCAGTTTGTTTTATCTGCATCTCTGCACGGTGGAGCGCTAGTTGCTAACTACCCTTACGATAACCAGCCGCGAGGTTTGAACATTTTCCTTTGTTTTACAAGGGACGTTCAATAAGTTCCAGGACTACGTCCTTAATACAATGACAGTAAATCGCACATTTCTGACAGTTATGTTACTTTTCAACATATTCTCTGTGCAGTTCACTGCAATGTTCTCATTGTTTTACAAATCAGCTGGAACCCGTAGCATTAAGTTTTTTATTGGCACCTGTAGAAATTTCCGGCAAAATGGTGAAGAACATCTTCATCGCTTTTAAACTTAATGTCTCCAAGTGATTCCCTCTGTGTTCCAAACAAATGAAAATTACTTGGAGCTAAATCTGGACTGTATGGCAAATGCTGTAGCAGTTCCCAGCTTATCTTTTCAATTTTCTTAACTGTCTAATGGGCCAATTGCACGGTGGCACATTGCCATTTAAAAAATGACATCTTTCTGCAGCAAACCTGGTCAATTGCTGTGAATTGCTGGTCGTAATCAGACAGACAATAATGCCTGGTAATATTGTTCATTCACAGTATGTCTTTCAAGCAAAAAAGTGTGCAAAAAACTTTTTAAGTAAACCAAAAAATGCTGTGTCTGCAGCTGATCGTTTTTGCCATAAGCAGTGCTCCAACACTGACATCATCACTAACTGACAAATGATCTCTTCAAAAACGGGCAAACTATTCAAATACTTTCAATCATGATAAAGTGTCGCTGCTAATTACTACAAATAATCTACAATAAATTTCAGCACTTTTTACACCTTCTGTGACTAGAAAATTTTATGATTATTCTCTAATCTAATTCTCTAAACAAACGTCAACGCCCATCATTTATATCTTAATAATAATGATGTCACGACATGACGTCATAAATGAGACCATGGTAAGTGATGTACAATAGTGGCAATACAACTTCATAATAGTTTTGGTTTTCAGCTGTCATTGTGTGCTTGCTGAGAAGAACAGTCCTGGAACTTATTGAATGCCTCTTGTATATTAATGCTGGTGCTGGTTAGCTACTGAGTAGTTTCTGATTAAATTGATTTTTTGGTGGATTGATTTCCAACCATTAATGGAAATTCATCGATTAATTTCAGAATCAGATCACAGACATTTTATCGGTCTTTTTAGTCTCTTAAGAAGTCCAAAATTGTAATCGACTTTTAATTGATTAACAAAAAATAATTGATTAATTTTTAGTGATTAATTGATTAATTAGTCGTTAATTTCTGCAGTCTTTTTCTATGTTTTTATTGCTGATGATAACAGAAAATAGCATATTACTCTGGCATGTCTGTTTGTCTTTTAGCCTAGTGCCTAGCTTTGAATTGTGCTAAAGTTGTTAGATAAAACGGGATGCCATTTGGCAGCGACATCCATGTGTATTAGATACACACCAGTCCCCCAACAGAAATGGGAGATTATGTGGTTTGTAATTTGCATTGCAGGATCCAAGCCAACTGACATGCAAGCTGAGCAGTGGCTTGTAATACCAACTAGCTTTGGCTGTTGTTGCTTTTGAAGCTTTCTGAAGTGATTTTTGCTGATGTTTGCTGAACTATACATAATTTATTTTTTTTTCATATTCGTCAAGCCCAAACACTCGTCTCCTTCAGATGTCATCTTAAGACTTGTTATTTTTAGTCTGCTTATCTTGCGTCTCTCTCCAATGTGCTTAGATTCTCTTGTGAGATTTTGTTGATATATAAACTGGTACTTACAAATACGGTACACTTACTACGATCGGTGGTGCAGAGAGCAGACCTCGAGTGATTCCTGATGATGTCGACGTGTTTCGACATCTTGCCAAGTCTTACAGCTTCACACATCCCACAATGCATCTTGGCCGGCCATGCCCCGGTGACATCAAAGGATTTCCTAATGGCATTATCAGCGGCTCTTCGTGGTACCTAGTCACAGGTTTGTGCATTACTTTGATTTTCAACATTACATTGATAATGCGGTGTACAGTAAGTTACTGTTCAGCAGCAGGACGGCTTGCTGTTGTTTAATGATGCCTCCCTGCAACACAGGTCTGTAGTCGAAGCTGGTGATTTGTTTCAGTGTGGTCCTTATCACAACATTAGCGATTGTTTTGTTGTATGTGTAGTGAACAAAATCTCGCAACCCAGGACCATGACTTATTGGACACCTTGGAAACATTGGTGTAGTTTAAATTGTTTGTTTGTATAGTTTCCCTGAGACAAAACTGTTTGCATCCAGTCTGTTATGCTGCAGTATTTTTTTTTACTTTAGTTCCCTTTCCTTTGGGTACTAGTATGTTGTATTCGGTGTGTCACTTTATGAACTATTGTAATATCATACACGAAATATCAATAAATGAAAATTTTTAAAAAGTTATTTTTTCATCCCTATTTTTTTGCCAGACTGCAACTGGAAGCTCGTGAATTTTTTAAAGCGTACATAACTGTTTCAGTTTGTTTGCAAGTCTGGAGTGTTCTGATGCAGGCGGTATGCAGGACTATAACTACATCTATGCTGGGTGCCTCGAGCTGACACTGGAAATTTCCTGCTGTAAATTCCCGGCAGATGAAGCCGAGCTTCTTTCTCATTGGCGGAAGAATCGAGATGCTCTTATACTTCTGCTTGCTCAAGCTCACATTGGTCAGTCTCAGTTTATTATCGACTGTCATATGCTGTTGTTTTAGTCAGTTTACCCCACTCCTGTGTCAGTTTTGCTGCATTTCTGTGTAATTGTTGTGAAATATTCTACTCCACAGAGCCACACTGATTGTCTTAACGGTTGCTTCTGTATTTACTCTTTCTATTTCAGCCCAGCACAACAGAGGAACATTATGTTTTCACGTCTCATTCGTTTGTGCTTAGAACTGAATTGTTTGTGATGTTATTTCCTTGATGTATCTGGTATGCATGGTTCTGTTACTTGTTGCTTTAAATAGTCTACATGTACTGTATACACTCTCACTCATCTATGCTTAAGTCCAGACAAATGCAGATTGTAGAAATCTCACCAAAGTTCTTGTCTTACCCAGATTTGCCTGAAATATGCCTCTTTTGGTGGGAGGAGGCAGAGGGGTAGAAATTTCAGAGTGAATATTTAACCCTGAAAAATTTGCCTAGAGTCAAAAATTGAGCCCGAAACTGCATTTAGAACATTTTTGACATAAATGCACCTGCATCAACGCGGATTGGGCCGAGCTGATACGGCCTCAGCGCTGGGCAGGTGTAAGAGCCTGTCCACCCGGGAGGTAAGGTAAGGTAAGGCACCTGCATTAAATTTTCTTACCAAGACATGTTTGAGGAGATTGTATTGAGATGTTAGATGCGCAGTGAAAAGCCTTTTGTTTTACACAACTGTTGTTTGTGTATGCTTATCTTTGTATGTAATTAATTGGAAACACATTTGTATAGCTCGATTTATCAGTAACGAATCAGAAGTATCTGTTTGGATCATGGTGTGGATGGAAATTGGACAGACTTATGTGTGCGTGGACAAGATCGGCTTTATTAGAGGTTTCAGTCAAGAAGTTGACCTAATTTTTCATTTTTTTTCTCAGGGTAAGTAATGAGTAAGTAAATCATACCATGTTAGCTAATATGCAGGATTTTTAGGATTCTAAGACCAAAGATGAAAGACTTGAATGTGCTCCTACTAATTAGCACATGAATATTTACATATTTATTTGGATACACCATAGGAGTGAAAGGCAGAGTCCACGATGCCGCAAGTCGGCTGCCAATCAGAGCGGCTACTGTGGAGGTGTCTGGCAGACTTCACACTACACGGACAACTGCTGATGGCGAGTTCTGGCGTTTGCTTCTACCTGGAACCTATCGCATCAATGTAAGTGGTTTGCTAAGTATGTCGTCTGATTCATATCCCTTAGAACGTTATTTTTGTGTAATTTTGTAGTGATATCTTGATCTCCAGGCTTACAATACAGCTGCTCAGTCAGTCAAGTCATTTATGACGTCAAGAGGCAGCAGTTATGGTGCATACAAATGACAATTAAAACGTTAATATGCTATGCTGTAAAAAGTTGAGTGCATGATGCTATAAAAAAGAATAAACAACTACAGAATTAAAATTTAAGAAACACAACAGAAGGACAATAGTGTATATGCCACAAGAGCATGCTGAGCTATTTCCTTTATCTGTCCTGTTAGAGTCACCCAAAGCATTTTCGTTTATTTGTTTTATACACCAAGAAACTTTTTTCTATGTGCCAGTTATTGGTTTGAATATATTCCATTGCTTTTCATAATAATGTTTAATTGCCTTAATCACAGTCAAGTGGTGTCAGAATCGTTTATTTTTCTTTATGTTACCTGTTTTTTTTCAATTTTGTGTAATTGACTACTGCATTCCCATATTGTAGTAATGATATGCAGCTGATGTGCAAATGACAGGTCAAAGCCACTGGTTATGAGTTGGTCTCTTGCAGTGTTTACCTGCCGTCAAATGCAGCAGCCGCATCTCAGCTGCCGGTATGTGCTGTCATTTTATGTATTTAATATATGTTCGTACACACTGTATGAAAAGTTATTTCCAAGCTATGAAACCCTATAGGCCCGCACACTTTCAGCCAGACACCAGTATACACTGCAGACCTGAAATGTGGAGCTAATGCATTGCATCGTGCTTCTCTTTATATAATGTACTTATTGTGTCTGCTCATGGAGCGATGGCCAGGCTGAGTTGACCTAGGTGGTTTGGTTACATACCGAGGTGGTATAGTTGCAAACAGTCACCCATCTTGGTAGTAACCCGGCTCAACGTAGAGTAACCAGGGTTTCTGCAGGTCAGGAAAAACTGGAAAAAGTCGGGGAATTTGTGTGGTCAGGGAAAGTCAGGGAGAGGTCAGGGAAAAATATTATTTTTGAAAAGTCAGGGAAAATGATCTTGTATCATGCAGACTGCAGTGATCTTTTGTGTCTCCAAATATTAAAAAGCAGGCTGATTTGCGGCTTCCATTAAACATCCAAGAGCTTCAGGAAGGCTTTGCCGTCCTGACCCTCCTCCTCCCCCCCGACCAGGGCCCTTGTCGTTTGCATATTGCTCCATTAATACTTTTTTATTAGTTATGATATAGTGTACCATTTCTGACATTTGTGTGATAGCGTTATTGTTTCGATAAGGTCAGGAAAATTATCATTCCATGACTGGAAAATGTGGTAATTTTGATACAGAAGACCTGTAGGAACCCTGAGTAACTATGTTGATGCAACCAACGATGTTAGCACTAGACCCAGCTGGCAAGCTTGTACACTAATGCAAACAGAACTTATTACTAGGGCCCAGACTGTGGTTTTTGTCTCTGTTCACGAGACATCCATAGTAACAGCCGTGTTAGCACTGAATGAAACTGATTGCAAAATTTTAAAAGAAATATTTACTACCCGTCACAAATGACAGATATGACATATTCTGGTGATAGACTGGTATCCCGGTAGATTTGTCATATCTGACTCCAGCTAAAGAAATATTGATTTCGTAAGTTTTTAGCACTTCATTTTCGTACAGTTTGGTCGTAGTTATTGGACCAGCTAATTAGAAAATATAGTCCTGAAAAATGTCCTGAATTTTGGTGATTATTTTGTGTCTGGACAAACGTTTTATAGAGCGTGAAGCCTACATTGGTGAAATTGTTGTGTTGGTGTGTAGGGTGAAAAGATTGACCGAGCAGCACTTGCAGATGTAGTTCTGCAAGGCGCCCCACTGATAGACATTTCACTGCCACCCGTCGGCTCCAGTAATGTACATGGTGTTTGCCGTCACACGTTGACTTCCGCCAGCCTTGCAGCCTCTTTCCACGACAACATGTCTCGGTCTCACGCCTTCTCCACACTCATGATCGTCCTTGTTGTCAGATGGAGATACTCGCTTCAGCTGACTGACGACTGATTTCCCGTTGTTCCGAGTATTAATCAACCAAACTTCCAGTCACTATTATTATGATCATTTTTTCCCTATGTGTGAATAGGTATTATGACGAATGCACATGTACATTTTCTATGTTGGCTCAACGTCGTTAATTTACTAATTAGTCCGCCCGAAAACTCGTTTTCGGAAGGACTTATGTTTTGCTGTGGTTTTTTTCTTTTTTTTCGCCGCATAATCTCCGAGCTCCGTCGGCCGATCGGCGCGAAATTTTGCACGATGCTCGGTGCTGCGTTCAATTTTATAATCCCAGTCCAAAATTTTGGGGAGCCTCCCCAAAAAATTTTTTAGGGGCCAAAAACATGCAAAATTTGGCCCGATTTCGGTCGACTTCGAAGTTTGGCGGCAAATATCTCCGGAACGGATGAAGATATTCAAAATCGGTGAGTTACTCGTTCGACAGCGATTCCTCCCGCGTTAGGCGAAACAAGTCCTGTGAAGGTCGGTTCATTAACCTTGGAGATCTAGATGTGAGTTTGTACCCACCGAAAGCGCATTTTTCGGAAGACCGTATTTCGGCCCCTAGGGGGTGTTGCACCCCCAAATTTTTACACACGCTAGAGAATCACCAAGTCTTACTGGTGCACCCCCCACCGAGGACGGCGGCCCCCCTTACAACTTTTTTCAAAGGGGGTCAAAAATTAATATTAGACGAAGGATCTTTGGAGCCAAAGGGAGTAGCTTCATGAGACTTTGCCACGTGACGTGCTGCTAGATGGGGGTGATAACG
>Ga0209367_1005863_pt1 | contig 17014 bp, 8 predicted proteins | sample WorMetLIZISLAND2_FD_187412 | JGI IMG/M metagenome (GOLD analysis project Ga0209367, IMG submission 187412) | Marine gutless worms symbiont microbial communities from Max Planck institute for Marine Microbiology, Germany - Olavius geniculatus... ... | reverse complement strand
TGCGTTAAATACGATAACTACGATCGACGGTTAGCTAACTGCCCGATGTTGGCCAGTTAATTTGACGGCCATTTTGACCATTGGTTAGTGCAACGGGAAACGCGAGTTATGCAAATCTGTCAGTTAACACTAACTTGACCGGCCAGTTAAGATCCAGAAACCAGCCCTTAGAGGATCAGCCTAACCCCAACTGCCCCAGAAGTGGCAAGCCGAACATATTTGTGCAATACAGAAAAAAGGCAGTGCCTTTTCACAACACTCAGCATCTGGCATTCAAGCACTAATAAGCACAGATGCTAATGGGGCATCTACCCCCACCAGACCTTGGAGCAAGTTACCCCACCCCCTCCTTCTGTCCCATTTTCAGATCCTTATTCCGTTCCTTTTACGACTTCCAATTTCCCCATTTTTACTTGGATTCAACCAAAGGGTCTAAAGACTGCACTAAATGGCTACCCAGCCCCAGCCAAACCTCAGCTGCTGTAGATTTTGAGACATTCTAGGCCTAAGAACACATGTGTAGACAAGCTATAAAGTTGACATAATTCAAGTCAAAATTATATAAACCCTAATTAGCACACTAAGTGGTGAAACGTCTGCTGCTGCTTTTATAATAATGGAGCATTTGCTCCAAGGTTAATATGGTGTAGATGCCGCTATGCACTAAACTAAAGCCATGAGCAGCTGTGAACAATGCCGATAACATCTAAGTGATGCACTTACGTCAATCTGCGTCAACACAAATGTTACAATGGCTTATGTTTCACTTTGCATAATTTAGCTCAACACTAAATTCAGACCTGTTTTACATTACAATACATAATGTTATCAAGGTGGCCACTCTCCAGTCATGATCAAATTCCCTGACTTTTCCAGACATTTTAAGTGAACAAAGACGAAGTATCGCTCCTCGCAACAGTAGCGATATGAAATCTATTGGCAACAATTTTAATTATTTTCCAGACAATTAACTGACCAAATTTAGTGCAGTTTAAACAATAAAGGCAAACAAAAGCGGCTTACAGGCACCACAAATTTAAAAGTATGGGAGTACAAGTCTGCGAGCGAAGCGACCAGAAAAAAATGGAGTTGAACACAAATATTCAACTGGTAATGAACAGTTTTGGGACACTTTTCCCTGACAAGACTTTTCCCTGACATTTCCCTGACATGTTTCAAATTCCCTGACATTTCCAGGTTTTCCAGACAAGTGGTCACCCTGTGTTATAGACAACAGAGCAAAAGTTATTACAGTGTTAAAGTGTTAGATAGAAGCTTAAATAAATCTATAACACAGCAACCAACTCATCCTAAAACTACATTAACTTATCTATGCAAACAAGATTAAACTGTGCAATTAATTACATTATTCTGCAATGCAACAGTTAACTCAGTCCAAGCCATTCACATTCAGATAACAGAGACCTCCATAATTCTTATTTCTAAATGGTAACGCTATCATTGTATAAGTAAAACGCAGAGCATAGAAAAACTTACACTGTCGGTATTGGCCAAAGCACTTCTCAGCAGCCTGCAATGTAAGTACACCAAAACAACAATAACAGCACAGCCAAATACATAAAACATTTTAATATTACAGTTTATTCAAGGCACAACCTATCACACATATGCCAAATTTGGCTTGCGACAGAATTTTATAAAGTATATGACGTCAAAAAGCAAAACACAACCATATGCCTTGCACATTATTCATTTCCTATCTATCTCACTTAACTTTCTCAGCTTCTTTTAACTGGTACATACATACAATTTCAGATGGAAAAAAACGCCACTAAGCTCAGTAAAATATATCATACAATATAATATATGTCTACCAATTTTGTTACGATAATAGCACTTTGCATTGGCCTGGCCTGCAGGGAGTTCAACTCAAGACAATGTTACTCGGCTGGTAACTTACTGACTAGAGCTAAACATAAATGCATCATACACGTACACCATTTCAACTGCCATCGGTATTATTACCACTCAGCCTGAAAGCCGATACTCATTTTACCATCCCATGATAAACAGAAAGCTGAGTTAACATCCCGGGGCAACTGAAAATGCACGATATGAAAATTCAGCACAAAAAAACTGCAGGGGGTTGAAAATGCAGGACTGGAAAATAAAGCACAAAAAGCAGGATGTGCAAATGCAGGACAGGAAAATGCAGCACAAAAAATATGCAGGGCTGGAAAATGCGAGAGAAGTCAGTGTGAAAAGCGAACAGACACAAACAGCATAAAAGCAATCATGATGTATTGAAAAAACTAGGTAGTCATTTCACTACCTACCCACCAATAACTCAGAATTTGTGCACTACAACAGAGTTGTATAAAAACCTGATGCAGTATGTTTATTTTGTATTTTCTTCCTTTTCTGTAAACGATGACCAACTTCATAAGAATTTATGATTGGGTTTTGTTTTGCTTCAATGGCTGTGATAAAATCGACGCAAACCATTCAAACAGGCTTAGACCATAAATGCATTTGTACAGTTCCGAAAAAAACAACATTAGCATCGTTTTCTTTCTACCTTTGACAACGGTAAAGTTACCTGGGGAAGAACTGCAGGTCGTTGGCTATTTCTGCGGATCTGTTGCAACCGACTGATGTACATTTCACACCTGGATAAGCTATGAAATGACCAGCTCTGATGCTGTTAAGGGTCATCGGTTAGAGGGTCATCGGTTAGACCTTGTCGACCCACAATAGTTATTTGACATATGGTGTTCCATAATTGTCTCCCTTTTTTCCATTCCTGCATTTTCTACCCCTTGCAGGTTTGTGCTACATTTTCTAGTCTTGCATTTTCATGCTGTGCATTTTCAGCATCCCCACTGTCCCAGTAATATGCACTATGACTTACTGGTAGTCGCGGTTGAATGTGAAGCCAATGAATGGCAAATGGTTGCCGGCAAAGACCATCGGAACAGGGAATGTTTCTAATGTTTCTTCTGGAGTATCGTCCCTTGGGATGTCATCAAAGTTCCTTGTGTCTGCATCACCCTCAAGCTCTGGAATGACTGGTGGAACAGCTGCACACAGCATCATATCACGGTAGTTATGAACAAAGCACGGCAAAATGACAACAATGCCAAAAGTTAAAGGCTGTGAATAGTTCCACATAGAAAACCCATTCAACCGTCTCAGAGCTACAAAGCGTCACTTGCCACACGGGATCACGCAGTCATATGCCAGCCAACACTGGTGAATGTGCTATACCTTAACCCAAGCCAGACAGACTGGTATCGATTTAATTACACCACAGTTGGCCTGAATGATATGTTATACACCAACATGGTATTACCTGTCTAAAGACAGCCCAACATAGAACAAAAAAACTGATTGTATCATTCTCATAACAAGCACTGGTGACGAGCTTCTTAGGAATGTCAAGATCGATGACCTTGAATGACCCTGAACCCCCAAAATAAGGAGTTTTAGTGAATTTTTCGTGATTTCGGACTGCGACGCACATTTCAAGACTGAATTGCGCCGAAATGGCTGGAGATAGACCAAGAAAACCTGTATACGAAATTTTCAGCATTGAACGTAGATTTTAGCACTCTAGGTCTCCATCTTCTACGTTCAACTAGGCCGGCGCACGCGGGTGTCAAATATAGGTAACCCCTAAAAAAAGTGGTGATTTTTGCGCTATTCGCGGTAACATGCCTTTTAGTACTACCAACATCAGTGACCTTAAATGACCGTCAACTGCAAAATAGGTGTTTTTAGTGAATTTTTGCAATTTTCGGCCACAGAATAGTGAATTGAGACAAGATGGATGGACATAGAGCAAAATTACCTGCAAACAAGAACTGCTATGGGCTCTCGCGCGTCTCATGAGCATTAGCTCAGATTTCTTGTTGAGAGATAATAACTGTTACTCGTGTTTGTCGCTATTCAGTTAAAGACCGACTAGAGTGACAAATGACCTTTGTGAGTTTAATGTGTTTTCAGATAGTAGAATTCTACTAAAGACTACAACTACATGCACGTACCAGTGCAAAATTTTTGATAAAAAACGTGTACTTAATGACAGAATGACGAATCTTTTTCGCCGTACAGGCGAACAGGAACCAGCTGCGGTTCATGGCAGCGAGAGAGAGCAGTCAAAAGTTCCATTTTTTGGTTTATGGTTTGTCTGTTTGCTTGCTGTGTACGCATCTTATTTTACACTTAATAGTTAAACAATTAACTGTTTTAATGAGATTAAATGTCGCGTTTTAAGTGTTCATGTCATCTGCTGCAATTTACACGCCCATGCACAACTTCCGGTTTCGTGTAAACTGGGATTGATTAATAGAAACGAATTCAGTTGATTGAAGTGGGATTTTTGCATATAATCTTCAATTAAAGTACATAAATGAATTGCGCATCTGAAATCTACATGTTACATTTGTTCAAACTGCGTCAAAAAATTTGTTGACTGTAGTAGGCCTTTAATCATTTCTGAGCCAACGTATGCGCTACCCAGTTCGAATTCATTGCTGTAAATGACCAAACCATGACTTCTGCATTTTACAAGGTAGTGTAACGACAGTATCAAAGTGAGGTGGGCTAAAGAATAGTCATTTTTGCAAAGTTGGGCAATGTTTCACAGAGTTATTCAAAAAATAAAAGTGGCCTCAAATTTTTTTGAGACACGGTGTATTTCCATTTAATCAGCCTTTACTAGACACCATAGTTTTGTGAGACAGACTTACCCATTTATATTGTAGTCACCAATAACAGTAAGAACTATAAATAGAAACTACAATAGTACATCAACTGAGGCCAACACTTTACACAAAGTCAAAATGCTACCTTACTGGTTACTGCACTGTTGATTGGTTAATGTCCTGGTTATTAAAGATGTTTAAATTTTCACATTTGGCATGCTTACCATGGAATATGAGACATTTTGGTCTTAGCTCCAACAGTGGCACTATTTTGAGATAAAAAAAAGTTAACTATTTCTTACTTCTGTGCATTTCTTGCAATTTTTATTTTCGCTGATAATTATCCATATAATGTGCAATCTATTGCCTCATACAAATGTATCAACAACTAGAAATTTGGGGCAAAGCCCAACGTAAGTCCGCCCGGCGCCCTAAGTCTGATTGGGGGGAAATTAAGGGGGTAAATTTTCCCCGGCATCAAAGTCACGTGGCCCGAACTCAAATGCATTGGCATACGCCGAACGCGCATTGTCGACTTAGAGTAGGTCAACATGAGCGCTTATAACTTTGTTCGTAGTGGACCGAATTTCACAAAATTTCTTTTGTTCAACGCCCAAAAGATCGTTCTCGTCAACGCCGTTTAGATTTTGTTGCTATCTTCATCGATTCAAGAGATATTTGCGCTCAAACTCGAAAGTTGTCGTAAAACGTACTAAATTTTGGACGTTTTTTGCCCTCCTAAATTTTAAGGGGGCGGTGCCCCCAAATGTTGTACCTGCGTTAACACCCCAACCTAGAGACACATCAAGTGCCAAAGTTTCGTCGGGCTACACCCCCTAACTCCGAAGTTATAAGCGCTCCTTTATTGCATTTTAAGCCAATTTTTGACTCCCCTTTGAAAAAAGTTGTAAGGGGGCCCCCGTCCCCAATAACGGATGCGCTAGTAAGACTTAGTCATTCTCTAGCGCGTGTAAAAATTTGGGGGCACAGCACCCCCTAGGGGCTGAAATATGGTCTTCTGAAAAATGCACTTTCGGTGAGTACAATTCCACATCTAAATCTCCAAGGTTACTGGACTAAACTTCACCGGACTTGTTTCGCCTAACGCAGGAGGAATCGGTGTCGAAGGAATAACTCACCGATTTTGAATATCTTCATCCGTTTCGGAGACATTTGCCGCCAAACTTAAAGTCGTCCAAAATAGGACTAAATTTTGCATGTTTTTGGCCCCTGAAATGTTTTTGGGGTGTGCCCCCCCAGAATTTTGGACCGGCATTATAAAATTGGGCCTAGTACTGACCATTGTGCAAAATTTTATGCCGGTCGGCCCACGCATCTCGGAGATCTCGCATTGGGAGAAAAAAAATAAAACATCTGGGCTAAAACTTAAGTCCGCTCCGCAAGCTATCGCTTCCGGGCGGACTAATAAGTCAGTGGCAGTTATAAATAACGATAAAATAAGAAGATATAGCATACTTTGGCGTATTGTCTCCCATGTCCACTGGTCATTCACAAAAAATGGGTGAGCGCAAATCTCATCTATGCCATTCTGTCCAAGCCGTTCCGTTCTGAAACACAACGCCAAATTTGTATTGCACTACAACACAAATGGTTTTATTTTGAATAAATGAAACAAGAGAAAAGTTTTACAGGCAATAGCTTCTTCCAATGGTATCAACACACTATCAACATTACTGTCAGCATCAGCAGCTTCTATTAGCCTAAGTTCTCTCTCGATTACCAAAATTTCACTGTCAGATGAATGTGCGTAAACCCTATGGGTCAGTTAAATGAAAAAAATAATTCCAGCACTACACATCTGTGTAATTACAGAGCCGTTATGTTATCTATTTAAACAAAACATTAAATACTACCTGCATTTGCAATTATAGAAATTAACCAAGACTCAAAAACTAAAAATATAATTCAGATTACAAAAACATATGTCGCAATATGTGACTAAATACAACTCATTTCACTCAATAAATTAGTGATTTGTAGCAGGAACCAGGTACTTGGACTCAGTTCCAAAATTCATTACCCGGTTCCAAATCCGGGTAATTAATACCCACTTTTTGCACTGATTACTAATAAAATCGATAAAAATTGTGCTTCTTGCAGATTTCATGGTGAAATTCGGTACTGCAATGGAGTTCTAAATCAGCTATTTTTGTTTACAGATCGACATATTTGCTATCACAGACACATTATAGACCTTCATATAATCATATGAGAAACTTAACTTTGTCAAAAAATATTAGTTAAGCAGATGTGTACGTTTCACTTCACCGTCATTTTTCCTTTGCTTGCTTTAAAGTCAAAACCGAGTCTGGGTAATTGCAACTGGGTACCCGGTTCCTAAAACGGGTATTGCTGCATATCGCTACAATAAATCCACTATACAATGACCACATTACGCTAACCTGTCTGCAAGAAAGGCACAGATTAGTGATTTTGCATTTCGCGATATCTCAATCTCTCTGGGAAATGCCAATGAGTTTCTGTGGTCCATAATCCTCCCATACGTGCCAACCAGCGAATCGGCATAAAATGGTGTGTCACCTACAGTACATGCAACCAGTTGCAGGTTCCAGATGTTAGTAACAAAACTGGACATAAAACACATCATCATCATCATCACTACATCATGAACTCTAGTCACCAATCTCAATACCCCACAGTATCTTGAGCTGACAGTTGGGCAACAAGAAGGTCATTCAACATGTAAAAGACTCTGCTCAAATAATTGTAAAATCCACATTTAAGCGTGAAGACTGGCTGGTTAAAAACCAATAACGAAAAACGATCAGAAACAATCAATACGATATTCAGACTTTTCCACTGTATCTACTGTGATGTATGTGAACAGACATTGTTCACATAGACGAGTACGAGTCCAGGTTTCGGCTTACGGCTCGTAGAAGCTTCACTCGTAAGAGTGGAACGTTCCCACTGACTTGTACAAGCACGTAACTCAATGTGTGTCAGCCACAATAAATGAAATCAAATCGAGGAAATGCTTCGCCAGTAAAAAAAATGTTGCACTAGTTACAAAGTGACTATTTTTATTAACCGCACACCTCTAACGATAAACAATTTTACGATGATGTCAGCTCTGATGTCAAATAAGTGCCACAGCTTCTGTACATTATTGTTATTTATGGGTAGCTTACTCTGCACAGGCTGGACCTGCACAGAAACTACTCGTACTAGTGAAATTTACAAGTAAACCATACTCGTATGTATGTGAACAGCCGCCCACTAAAATACATGCAAACTCGTGTTTGCCAGAACTCGTATACGGGAACCCGTACAGTGAAGAAATCGTACTCATGTTTATGTGAATGCAGCCTTAGCGTGTGCCTATTTCCAAGACCCATTTGTGTTACAGGAAACACACTACAACTGAAAAAAATATGTTGGCCAAATGCTGACATATGGTGCAGCCATCCGCCTTTGACCTTTGACATTCTTAGCAAAAAACTGGCACACCCATTTCTCCTGCCCTGGGAAACATTCACACCTATTTTGGTTTTCTGCATCTCTTTGTTTTTTTTCAGTTATGAACCCATATGGGACAGGTGGAGGGACAGGCATATGAAAGAGCAAACAATGTGTATTGCAGCCAATTAAAATAACTAGGAAAAAAATACATTTAAGCTAAATATATGGCACAAGAATGGCACATACCGACAAGCATCTCATAGAGAAAGACGCCCACAGACCACCAGTCACATTCACGACCATACTGTGCACCACCACCCTGGGACTTGAGAACCTCAGGCGATATATAGTCTGGTGTACCGACAGCCGTGTCTGACTGCACCATACCGTCCTTGCATCAATACAATCATACACATGTTCACTCCTGTAGTCAAGACCAGTCTGCACTATAGGTAGGTTAGAAAGCTTAAATGGCACAAATTTCACAGTTATTGAATCACAATGGCATTAATGCGTCACAACGTCAACACCTAAACCAAAATGCCTTTAGCAGCCACCTGAACATTCAAAGTCAATGCTTCTCATCTTAAATGCCATAGAGAATAAAATGACTAGTAACGTATGTGGTAAATGTGCCGAGAAAAAAGGAAAGATTCTGCAAAGACAGCTCAGTCCACTCTATGCTTATACCCTTTTCAGCGCTTCAAGCCGGCGAGGGCTAAACCCAACTAAGCTAGCTTATGCCCAACTCTGTTGGATGGCTGGCTCTATTAACATTGAGTGCCTTTAACCAAGTGGGTCAGTATGCCAGCATGACCCCGCAGTCAAGATAACAAGACCTACTGTAGGCAGAATTTGCCACAAAATAATGTAACAACAATAAAACAACAAATAAAAAAATAAATGAACAAATTCTGAAAAAAATGCCATGCTACAGCAAACAGCTGAATAAAATTATTTGCTTGTGAGAAACAACACATCAAAAAATAAATCATTAAAGAAAAGACACAAACAATTTAAAGACACAAGAAAGAGGTGTAACAAAACTGACTTTGTCCATTCGCATGCATGTACCAAAGTCGGCCAGCTTGAGATGACCCCGAGCGTCTAGCAGCATGTTGTCCGGCTTTACATCTCTGCACAATCAGCAACCAAACCAACACTGTATACATTACTGGACTGACTAGTCTGAATTAATCAGCCACAAGACCTACTACTATTACTTGTCTTCTAGTATTTCAACTAATCATCGACATTGTAGTCATTTCAGTCACATGTGAGTGAGTGAGTCCTTTCTTAACTGCACATCAAGCTATTTCATGGCATAGCAATGTTAGCAGTACTCAAGTATATCAATAAAATTCTAGTGTGCAAAAGTGGTACTATCTAAATAAAAACTAGAAATTTGGGGCAAAGCCCAATGTGAGTCCACCCGGCGTCCTAAGTCCGACTGGGGGAAATTAGGGGGGGGGGTAAAATTTCCCTGGCATCAAAGTCACGTGGCCCGAACTCAAATGCATTGGTATACGCCGAACGTGCACTGCCGACTTAGGGTAGGTCAACATGAGCGCTTATAACTTTGTTCATAGTGGACCGAATTTCACAAATTTTTTTTTGTTCAACGCACAAAAGATCGTGCTCGTCAACGCCGTTTAGATTTTGTCGCTATCTTCATCGCTTCCAGAGATATTTGCGCTCAAACTCGAAAGTTGTCCTAAATCGCACCAATTTTTGCACGTTTTTTGCCCTCCCAAATTTTAAGGGGGACGATGCCCCCAAAAGTTGTACTTGCGTTAACACCCCCACCTAGAGACACGTCAAGTGCCAAAGTTTCGTCGGGCTACACCCCCTAACTCTGAAGTTATAAGCGCTCCTTTATTGCATTTTAAGTCAATTTTTGACTCCCCTTTGAAAAAAGTTGTAAGGGGGCCCCCGTCCCAAGTGGGGGGTGCGCTATTAAAAATTGGTCATTCTCTAGCGCCTGTAAAAATTTGGGGGTGCAGCACCCCCTAGGGGCCGAAATATGGCCTTCCGAAAAATTTGACTTTGGTGGGTAAACATTAGCCACGTAATCTCTGATGTTAGTGGACTGAAGTTCACACAATTTTTTTTATTCAACACAGAATTAACTGTATTTGACAACGCCGTTTACCGCTTGCCGATATCCCTATGCAGTTCAGAGATATTTGCATTCAAAGTCGAAAGTTGTCGTTAAACGTACTAAATTTTGCGCGTTTTTTGCACTCCCAAATTTTAAGGGGGCGCTGCCCCCTAAAAGTTGTACCCGCGTTATCACCCCCATCTAGCAGCACGTCACGTGGCAAAGTCTCATGAAGCTACTCCCTTTGGCTCCAAAGATCTTTCGTCTAATACGCTACATTTTAAGGCAATTTTTGACTCCCCTTTAAAAAAAGTTGTAAGGGGGGCTACCGTCCCCGATGGGGGGTGCGCTAGTAAGACTTGGTCATTCTCTAGCGCGTGTAAAAATTTGGGGGCGCAGCACCCTCTAGGGGCCGAAATATGGTCTTCCGAATAATGCACTTTGGGTGGGTACGATTCAACATCGAGATCTCCAAGGTTACTGGACCAAACTTCACCGGACTTGTTTCGCCTAACGCAGGAGGAATCGCGGTAGACAGAATAAAAGTCCGATTTTGAATATATTCACCCACTTCGGACATATTCGCCGCCGAACTTCGAAGTCGTCCAAAATTGGGCCAAATTTTGCATGTTTTTGGCCCCCCAAAATTTTGGACCGGCATTATAAAATAGGGCCTATTACTGTCCATCGTGCAAAATTTCACGCCGGTCGGCCCACACATCTCGGAGATTTCAGGAGTAGAGAAAAAAATAAAAAACATCAGGGGTAAAACTTAAGTCCGCTCCGCAAGCTATCGCTTTCGAACGGACTAATAAAACCAATGGCAAAAATAATCTAAAAAGGAATTAATTTATACAATGCTGTGATTGTCAATGATTTGAAAAAACAGCTCTGAAAGCATCCAGGTCTAGGGATTAACTAAAAAAATGGGAAGATAAAAATCTAGTGTAAAACAGCATGCGACTAAAAACTATTTCTACACAAACAGATAAACATGCATTATACAAACAAATATGAATGAATTATGATAAACCAGAGCGATGAGCGGTTTTGAATAAAACTGACCGATGAACAAAGTTCATGGAATGGATGGCATCAAGTGACAAGACGACCTCAGCACAGTAGAACTTTGCCCACTTCTCTGGCATATCATAGTTGCTCATCAAGTTTACGAGGTCGCCACCCGGCATGTAGTCCATTACCATGTACAGGTTCTTGGCATCTTGAAATGCGTAGTGCAACTGCACACACCCACACATAGATGGCTTGGCGTAGCGGTAATGCATTTCATCAGATCAACAAAGATACTCTCTGCCGGGCTGGGTTAGTACTGCGATAGGCGACTGCCTGCGGGCAGGTAAACCATCTCGGTATGTAACCAGCCGCCAAGGTCAACTCAGCCTTCCATCCCTCTGGGGTAGGTAAATCGAGTACCAGCCTATCTGGCTGGGGTTAAGGTGGGGTGCGTTCACCTGTGTCGAGTGGCAGATAACGCTGTGTGATCCCATACAGCAGGTGACGCTCCATACAGTCCGTAGCTCTGAGGTTGGCTTCCTATTAAGAGCTATATCACTACCTCTAACCTTTAACCTTTATATAACTATCCAGTGCCAACATATTCTGTGGCTATCCACTGAACTGTAAACTTCAATGTACAACCCTAACCTTATCAGTTATCACTAATACAAAACTTAGTCTCTTAAGCTGAAAAACGGCACACCAGTTATTTCTGCCTTAGGGAAAGTTCACGCCAATTTTGGCTTTTCGACTCCCATTCAGTTTTGAGTTAAAAGCTCGTACAAAACAGTCTACTGAGACAGCTGCATAATGAATCAAATGCTACTATCCATCACTATCACTACCATGACAAAACTAACAATAAATAAAAGCAAGCCTATCATTTATCATCATCAGCAGCACACACATAAAATCAAGAAACACAATAGACACCTGAATGATCCATTCGCTGTTTGCATTCGCCATTATCTCACGTTCTTCCCAGAAAAATGCAGAGTCCGAACGCTTGATCTGCAACAGAAAAAAATTATGCACTATCTGCAAAGTGAAGAAATTCAAATGATCAAATTATGTACTACAATAACGATCTCTCTCTCTCTCTCTAGTCGGATGATTGTGGGTCAATGCACGCAACCACAAGTTCACGCCAGGCTTCACAATCTTGTGACACCTCCACCAGTTTGTTGGTCTTCATTCCAGTCAACCTCTCGACATAATCCACGTAGTTTAATTGAGGGCGGCTGCATCTTGTTGTGCCATGACTTGGCTGGCATAGCCCAAGAATACTGGCATGTGGAGACCGTGTGTTTCGCAGCATGTAACCAAGAAAACGTAGTTGTCGATCTTGTACTGCGTGTACAAGCTTATTCCTGGAGACTGATGCAAGCACCGTGGCATTACGCACCTTGCATTATAGTCGCTTGACTCCTGTCATAATGCGATACGCACTTGTTGCAAAAGAGTTAATGAGGTGCTTCATCTGTGCACTGACTGGCCATAACTCAGCCCCATAGAGCATTAGTGACAGTACAAGACTGTCAAATAATCTGAGTTTTGTTTCAGGGCTGAGAGACTGCGAGCATCAAACTGTTTCCAGTTTCCAGAAAACACTCCATGCCATCCCTCGCCTGCATCTTACATCTTCCAGACGAGATGATATCATAGATCCAAGGTAACAAAAATTATCCACTGAGGTTACTTCTTGCAGTACAACTAATGTGGTTGGCTCACAGGTAAGAAACAGAGATTCAGTCTTCTTGAAATTTATAATGCATCCAACGTATCCGGCATTTTCTTGAAGAGAGTTTAAGTGTTTATTAACACAATAATGATATAACAAAAAATATAGTGTATAGCGAAAAAAGTAGAGCTACATTGTAAAATAACACTGACACGTAAAAATGCTAGATGCTTGTTTTACCAGATAATTTATGTTAGGAGTACTGTGATTATTATCGCATATATAACATTACCATTTCAAACTTTCTAAGTGTCTTCATAGCATACACTTTTTTGGTCATCTTATGTCGAACCTAAACAAACCAAAGGCACATAAAAGTGACAATTAAAGAGTTAACAATTAACACAAAAAGCACATGCTCAAAAAAGAGCTAACAACTAATACAAAAAACAAATGATCATCGATCAAAAGTCATTCAACAATGCAACAACTACTGCATCAGACAGCTCCAGTTTCCCCAAGACTGCAATTTACAGGCCAAGTGGCAACAATGCCTCAAGAAAACAGCCAACTACAGCAAAAGAGAAGTGTTTCAGCAAATCAGCCAGAAGTTGATGTTTCATTCAACAAAATATGTTCAGGATAACACATTTTCACCTTTTACCTCCTTCACTAAACTTCTAGCAATGTACTGTAATGTGCAATGAACTTTAAATGTATTTGAACTGTATAGTATTAGTTTTCACTACTAATGAAATGCAAAGTTCTGGAATTATAACTAACCAAAGTAAACAGCTTAAAGTGTTCATTGAGAAAATAATTGTTTCAAGTGAAAAGATAGTAACTAAATTAAATGAAGACATAACTAAGTGACTTGTTAATATCTGCTTACCAACTGAACTTCACCGAACGCTCCACGTCCAATACACTTTATTAAGATGAAGTCATTGGCTCGCATACGCTTGTGCTTGATCAAATCCGCTGACTGTTCATCTGCAGTACACATAACCAATACCAGTACCCCGTGGGCCAATAAAAAACGTGCCACTTTACTTTTGTCCATATCTTCGCAAATTATTGACAAATTTTCAAATTTCTTTCACTGGCACACTTGGCAGACAATGTGCAATAATGTGATTATTATATATTCCACCACACCATAAATGCACCTCTACACTACCTGGTGAAATATGAATGTAAGAAAAAACTAACCATAATAACACATATTTAGGTAAATACAAGAAAACACTTTAGACCAATATTGCGGTAAATAATCGGTATGACACTAGACTGTGTTAGACCCACGCAGTGACATACAGATCATTCACTGCAATGTTGGTCTGAAGTTTTTTTTGTCCATTTACCAAAATGTTTGTTTGTTATTATTGTCCCATATGTATATTTCACTTATATTTCACAAAGTAGTGTAAAGATGCATTTACAGTGTGGTGGGGCATATAATAAGCACATTATTGCAAATTGTCTGCAGGGTGTGACAGTGAAAAAATTTTGAAAATCAGTCAATAATTGGTAAAGATATGGACAAAAGAAAAGTGGCAAGTTTTTTTGGCCCACCATGTATATTATAATCACATACAATCATTGTAGTCAGTGTTCAATCACTCAATTCATGGACAGTCCAGTACAACAACAGTTTTCCACGTGCATTCAATCATGTTTTCAAAAAAACAGATTTATCTTATGACAAACAATTAACTCAAATGCTCAAACAAATTTACTTAACAATAATATGTGGTGTAGTAACTGACAACATTAGCTTACACAAGATACATGATAAATGCTATTAAACTGCTAACATAAGCACAATTTTATACTATGCATCAATAATAACAAACTTACATCTAGTAAGAAAACTCTCAATGTTCTTGCTTCTCCTGACGGCAGGAAAATTGCAGTCTTCTATCAAAGCTTGTATGCTGTCCTAAACATCGAACAGCAAACTAATCTACCACACATCAATTTGAAAACATCATAAATTTAAATGTCACATTTGATGACAATACATGGTTAAAAGCTGCATATAGCTCTTTATTGGAAACCCATCACAGACCTACAGAGCATCACCTGCCATATGGGATCACACTGTTACCTGCTACCAGACAAAGGTAAGTGTGCCTCACCATAACTGCAGGCAGACAAGACGTAACTCGATTTACCTATTGCGAACAGACTGAGTTGACCCAGGTGTTGGTTATATAGCTAAATGGTTTACCTGTCTCAAGACAGTTACACATTCAAGTACCGGGTAGTAACCACGTGACAGCAAGAACTGGAAAAGATACTTTCTGAGAACTACTGAGACTAAATAGCTGTCATATTTACTTTTAAAGCAGTTATTACGTCAACTGTTGACACTTATCAACTTACTAGCAGTCCATCCATGTGGAGCTCTGAGTTGTAATCACACATCTTTGCTTCAAGAACAGCTAATCGCTGTTTCATGTCTGCATCAGTCACAGCCATCTCAACTACCTGCAAATCACCAAGGTTCACATTCACACAGAACTGTCAGTAATACAGGCTACCAGTGCTCTAAATACAAAGTACCGGGTGACAAAAACCCAGTCTTAAAATTCCTCAAACTTTTTGGTCAAGTCAAGACAACCATTTTTGTTCTCAAGAAATCAAGTGCATCAATCTGAAATCATACACTGTTTTGATTTTGGTAAGTTTTCGTACTATTAGTGTTGTTACAGTTATTGAAATCGGCACCAAAACCGTGGTTTTGTAGCAAAACCGAACCGCATCAGAACCGCGGTTTTAGGCTCTCTATTGATGGTTTCGGTTTTTCAATTCTGAACTGGCCCAGCTCTAGAGTCTTGAGTCTTGACTGTGCCGGCGATGAAAGTGGCGTGCCATGTGGCCCGCCCGCCTCGTCGCCACAGGTGTTATACGATCAAAGTTCAGACAGCCGTTGGCGCTGTACCACGAGTGTAAGGGGGGAGGGTCAAGGTTGTCAGATTTGAATGAATGAGTGGTGTAGGGAAGGCAGACAGTGGTCTAGACTCTAGAGAACTGCCGGCGACTAGCTAATTAAGTGCAAATGTCTCTCCGTGAAGCCATGTAGTACCCCTAAACGGCTGTATAGGTTTGCCCAGCAGTTATCGGTCAATTTAATTTTCACTGCCTCCTATGCTGTGCGTCCTGACAGTCTAACATGCATGATGGCGGCACTAATCTTCTTAAGCGGTCATTTTTACTTAGATGTCTTTTGATTTTATATAGTTGCCCTAAAATTAAGCCTATCATATATTTTCGTTTCTAAATAATTTCTTTTGGCCATTTTAATGCTAGTTTCCCTCTGCTAATGTGTGTCCATCACATTTATTCATAAACGGTATTTCAGTAAAACAACAGTGACATAGGCAATAGAATATAACATAATAAGCTAAACAATCAAGCAGTAAAACCAGACAGGTTAATCATCTTCATACTACATTGTTGCTGTCCTAAAGCAGCTCCTATCGCTGTCCGATCTGCTATAAACCTATTAAGTGCACAGATTCTCTATAATAAAAATGATGGTGTCGGCCTTAAGACAATTCCAGGCGGTTACGTTTTTTCGTTATAATGTCACCGGCTTTCAAGAAAAGTCACTCGCTGGCCACCAAGGTAGTGGGCACGCCCAGCAGCTGACGCACAATGACGGCGATGCCTGGACAGTGGACACAAGGGGTGTTATGCTTAACTGTTATATGCTTAACTGTAAGCCTATGTCACTCATGTTGTTGATGTTTCAGTACCTGCACATTCATTCACTCGTTCTCAAATTCTTCACTGGCAAAGCTTACAATCAATGAATGGATTAAATATACCGGTAATAAATATAAGCAATCTTTCTGTGCACTGTTTTGATGCAGTGAAATGTGCAAAATGTGGCACATAACTCCACAGCAGAAATTTCTGTCAAGTCTATTTGTCACGACTGTTCACATCACGCTGTCATATCTCATCTTTGTCATTCTAAATTGTTTTAAAGTAATTTATTGATAGCTTGCTAATTGTTTAAATTATAGGCCTGTGTTTCTAAACTGTTATGTTATTTTACGGCGCTAATTATTGTATGATTCAAAGATGTAAAAA
>Ga0209367_1005860_pt1 | contig 17017 bp, 10 predicted proteins | sample WorMetLIZISLAND2_FD_187412 | JGI IMG/M metagenome (GOLD analysis project Ga0209367, IMG submission 187412) | Marine gutless worms symbiont microbial communities from Max Planck institute for Marine Microbiology, Germany - Olavius geniculatus... ... | reverse complement strand
GCTGAGCCTTGCTACTAAACTGAGGATTTATACTACATGTGTTCTGGCAGTAGGCCTCCATGGTGCTGAAACCTGGACACTGTTGAAGGAAGACTCACGCAGGCTACAGGCATTCCACATGACATGCCAAAGACGTATTCTTGGTGTTAGATGGAATGACTTCGTCACCAACAGGGCTGTAGCTGACAGAACAAATCTGCCAAGTATACTCAATACCATAGCCGCTCGCCGTCACTCCTTTTTCGGCCATATTCGCCATTTGCCCACCAACACACCAGCACATAAGGCCCTGAAGCTTGCAGTGGACTCCAAGTCCGGAGACATACCACAGCACAACTGGAATCGCCCCGCTGGCAGACCACGAACTACATGGATGAGTCAGATTGTGCGGGACACCGGACTCACTGCTGCCGACGCATGGGCTCTTGCCGACGACCGGTCAACGTGAAGGGTGCTACGACCCACAGCTGGTCATGCGCAACAGTGAGTTAGAGTGAATTGAAAAATGAACAACTAAATGAAATGTCAGCCACAGTGTCTGAAATGTGAACGAAATGTGTTTTTATGCATTATGTTAATTAAGCAATCATATCGCATTGGATAAAAAAGTGATATTTTGCTGGTTATGCTTTCCCTAGGTAGTGCAGAAACAAACGTCGGGTGAGGTGAGAAACTAAATGGTCATTTGATAGCAAGTTCTGTCAGGAAAATTCTTACCAAAAATTATTAAAATCTGTTACTGTTTTTCAAGTTACAGTCAAAAATGTCGGAAATGTTTTTTTTGAGACAAAGTGTAATTATGCTGGTACTGGGCCGAAATATTTCATTAGTTAATAGATTCATACGTACCTGGTTTGACAGGAGGCAAAAGTGCTAGTGCTGTACGGTATGCCTCTTCTGCCTCAGTGTACAGCTGCAAGCTATTGAACGTTCGACCAACGTTAATGTGTGCACCGATATCATCAGGCTGCACTCTACATACAGTACAGCATAAGCATTAAGCAGTGACTTATGGCGATTAGTGCAGAACAGTGGGTCCAAGCGTCAAAAATAGACTGTGCGCAAAAAGTTAAGAAAGGCACTGGAGAATGGAGACAGACTGTCTCATCTCAACCGCAATTGTTGCATCTAGAGAGTCCAGAGCCCCGTTTTCTGGCAAAATTTTGCCTGCAAAAACGCTTCTAGTAGATAGTAGTAGCAGTTGTTACTAAATTATCGTACAGAAAGTGATATCATTGGAGGAAATACCATGCAAATCAAAAACTACAACAACAGCAACTACATGAGGCAGGTACATACACTGCGGCCTGTTGAAAGTATCTGAGACCTTCGGTGAAGTTTTTCTCCGCTTCCAGCGCATGTCCGACATTATTGAACAACTTTGCATTGTTCTGATTCACTCTCAGGCCTGCCATGAAGATACTGTACTCCGTACTCCTGTCACGCAGCAACTACAGGTGATAATACTACAACAACTACTACCAGTACTAAGTACTATGAGTAGAAGTACTGCTAGCATTTAGTACTAATACTAAGTACCACTTCTATAAAATGTGCAATAAAATGCAAGTGCCTTTATTAACTATTAACTAACTGAATTCAGAGCAAACTGAGTTCAATGTATGTACACAAATGTGCTTCTGATTTGCACACAACAAATGTGCACCTATTGAGAGACTGATTTAATTACTGATATATTGATGAACTAACAGCTGCCAACAGACCAGTCGTAGTTTCGGTTGACAGTTTTCATGCTATGTGTCAGCACCAGTAGAGCCATAGCCAGCCACAAGCAACGCCTCAGTGCACTACAAACGGCACAAAACAGTGACAATTTGAACTTATAGAGCTATACACGACATGATAACGTCTGCTTACGCAAAGTGCCGGGGTCTGCTGAAACAGGCTTCTCCAGATGCCTCTGTGTTGTTACAATACAGCTGAATACAGACTTGTAACTAACTGGTGTTGAGACCACTCTCCAGTCTACACCCATCAACGAAATATCAAAATCTGTTACAAACTTGCTGACATACACTGCAAAGTGTCGGTTTACGCCTGATATCATAATGTTAGAAATTATGGATGATCTGGAATCCACAAATGAATCCGGATCACCACCAGTCACTACTGAAATCTAACCAGTTCCTCCACAGGACAAATCAAACCTCTCCGCAAAATCTGAGTGAAAATCTGCAAATAACTTGTTTTAGTAATTTTGCACAAACGTACAGAACCCAAATCATATGAGCTGCCATTCTTGAGTGAAAGTGGTAAAGTTGCTAAGCAGTGATAAACTGTGTGACTTATCTGTTTTCCGCTTCTTTCCCATAGCAAACTATAAAAGACTGCAGTACCATAGACATTTCATTTAAAGTTGTACTGTATTTCGTCATGTACAATGTGCTTACTGTTTGGCATGTCGTAGCAGTAACTGAAAGCCGATAGCAACCAGCAGACAAAAGCCCATGCTGGGAGCATACAGCACTCGCTCCGCCACCACAAAGCCCACTGGAAAGAACAGATTCGATGCCGGAATGAATGGAAACACTAACAACGAGAGGCTCTGCAGCATTACAGTTACAAAGTACAGAACTCACCTGTAAAATGTGTTAAATCACACAGTACATGCAGTACTATAAAAATCACAAATAAAAAGTACACATAAAACAAGTGTACTCTGCTAATAAAACCAAAAAAAATCTAATCTGAAAAAATCAATAATTTACACATAAACTGTCGATCTCAGAAAGTCTAACAAAGCAGTAATTTCCATGGCACATGCCAGCAGTTTTTACACTATGCCACAGAATTTGTTGCATGCTGTAACAAAATGTGAAACTGCCTCTTTTTAATTGTTTCGTATCAGATTTCCAGCCATAAGTGGTTTTTGCTATCACACAAAATGGTCCAAGAGTTCATTTTTTTACTGTTTTTTTCTATGTTTGAGAAATACTGGTCAGTGGCACAAAATCTGTAGCATCAAAATATCGAAGTAATAACAGTACCTGTTACTGTGCAACTGATCTGAAGTGTTCTTGTTGTTTACAACTCTGAAACTCCAACAAACAAAAATTCCAAGATAAGATGCAACTAATCATACTAACCATTATTAGCTCAAACGTCCTCTGGCCATGTTTCTGGAACACATATACCGTCAGCGCAGTCAGCACGACATAGAATATTAACGTCAAAAGATTCCGCACGTCGGCAACCGACTCAACTAGGTCAATGGTCCCCATCGTCCAATCACAGCACAGATATGTGGGACAGAGCAGAAGCCACACATTTACTGGTAAAAGATAGTTGAACGTGAGATGTCGTGACGGGAATGAGGCTGCAGCAGCAGGGTTGTCAAATCTACCACACACATCAGCAGTAGTAGTTGTACCACAAACAACACATCAGAAATAATACTAGTAGTAGTATTAGAAGTAATAGTTGTCATCATTGTTGTAGTAGTAGCACTAGCAGTAATGGTAACAGCAGCAGCAACAGTAGTAGTAGTAGTAGCAGTAAACTGATTCCCATATGAGTTCGAACAACATGTGATTACATCAAAATGTACGTCATAAGATCTGCTGACTAGTCCTTACACTTAGTGCTGTGCAATTTAACAAACTCAAACTTGCAAAAGTAAATAACTGAATAATTTTTTTTGAAAATGTTTTCCACTATTTTAAAAGTTATCTTCTCCCAACCAATGTTCGTAAAGATCGCTGCGGAATTTTTTCCTGAAATTTACTGCAACTGTGCTCCGAAAATTTCCCCCAAAATTCCTGCAGAAATTTCATGAAATTTCCCAACTTGCAACACATTAAAGACCTGGTGAAGACAGGCAGCTGAGCGCCCATGACTTTGATCCTGGCAACCAGCAGGACAACTGTGCTTGTGACAAGTATCAAAGAACGTATTATTGACCACTGCAACGATGCTGACAGACGGCACTGGCGATGACTTGACCGTAGCGGTCGTAGTGAAATGATTTCAGCCAGAACCGACTTTATACTCGCCTATCAATGGTACAGTCAACAACATCAATATCAGCATCACCTGCAGGAATTAATGAATAAGCACACAATTAGTTAAAAATTTATCACAATTAATAGAATTTTAATCATTATAACATCACTATTACTAGCCAATGAAGATGTATGATGTGCAGCCATTCCATCTGCTTGGCTACACACTGCATTAATCGTCTTGTCACGTAATTGGTTTCTAGTTATCTTCCTTTGTATTTTAGTTGACTTCATAATACTTATTTTGCTATCTATTTCCAGTATCACTAAACTATCAATCTTTCCACTAGATGGCTATCTTGTAACTCATCTAAGCTTGATCCTAACAGTCCAGGAATTAGTCTCAGAAGGTAGTCTAATGGGTTCGTATCCAGTTTCATAATCTAATGTCACAGTGTATCTTACAACTAACTAACTAACTAACTAACCTACAGTCAACCACTCTCACTACAACTGACTATAAAATGGCCAGCGCTCAGTAGCATGCACCGACTATATATATGACTATTATATCGCAGTCACAGCAGCAGCCGCATCGCTAGCAGTACCTCAGCTGCTGCTGCTGCTGCTGCTGACATCTAATTATCCTATGCAACATTCTGACTGTGCTGCAAGAATAAAATAAATAAGTAAGAATAAAAGTGAGCAACAACTATATTTGTTTTATTTTTTTTCATTTCTCTTCTCTTCTTTTCAGAGTAATGGTGTTGATGTGCCATATAAATTGGCACTTCACTCACTCACTTCAAGTAGTATTAGAATAACAACTTTGACTCCATTCACCCTGTGAGCAACGAGAATATCACGGACACAGAAGACTCCAATAAGTGCAATATTTCGTTAACTCACCTTGTGCGCAATAAGAATATCATAGACACAACAGACTCCAATGACGGTGATGCCCTGCTCCTTGCAGAGCATTGCCACAGCCACGAGAACAACAGACAGCCATGACCAGACTGCAACAAATACACTATCACTGAGATAACCTAATTTAACAATGCGAGGTCATTCCCCGGCTGCAATGTCCGTAGAACGAAGCTGATCTCTGTTTCTTCAGCCCTCGGATTACACTGAGATCACACTGATGCATGATGTGGCATGCCTGTTTATGATACAGCATTTGCTGGCACCCAATGCACCCACACATTAAAAAAACGCCAAGCTGGGAGGCTAGTTATATACCAAGATAATATACCTACACGCAGCATTTGGATCCTATTTGAATGAAAGAAAAGTTAAACCTCCGTACTAAACATTACCTGAAAGTGTGTCTCCCAAAAAGCATTTTGTTCCATCCAACAGCTTTAAACAAGAAATCTGAGCTAATGCTCATGAGACGCGCGACAGCCTATGGCAGTTCCTGTTCGTAGATAATCTTGGTCTATCTCCATCCATTTCATTGCAATTCACTCTTTTGCAGCCAAAAATCGCCAAAAAATCACTAAAAACCCTTATTTTTAGGGTTAAAGGTCAATCAAGGTCATCAATGTTGACAATCCTAAGAAGCTCGTTGCCAGTGCTTGTTATGTCAAGCAGCATGTCTGTGCCTATATGCAACCATTTTCACATTAGACAAGCCAGCAGTGGATAAATAACCACTTTTTAAGAGGGGAACCCCTATTTGACACCTGCGTGCACAGGCCTCCTTGAACCTAGAGGGTCTGGACTTAAATTGCTAAAATCTACATTCAATGCTGAAAATTTCATATGCCAGTTGTCTTGGTCTATCTCCAGCCATTTCAGCACATTTCACTCTTAAAATGCATGTCACAGCCCAAAATCGCGAAAAATTCACTAAAACCCCCTACTTTAGGGGTTCAAGGTCATTCAAAATCATCAATGTTGACATTTCTAAGAAGCTCGTCACCAGTGCTTGTTATGACAAGCAGCATGTCTGTGCCTATCTGCAATCATATTCACGTTAGACGAGCCAATAATGGTAGAATAACACTTTTTAAGGGGGGTGTCTCTCTTTCTCCCCCTCAATCATGGGAACCACTTTTACCCAGTGGAATGAAATTTTGTCACAAAATACTAGAAACTCTAAGCTATCATATGGTAAAAAACAAAAGTCTCTCTCTACTGGGCTTTGATCGGTACTGAGTTGTGACAGACACCAAGACACCAGGACAGAATTACTAGCTAATACGCGCTATAACTAGCTATGGTAGCTCTCACGCGTAAAAACGAATGTAACAAACACAGACATGGAGACACACTATGATAATAACAGTGGTGCCAGATAAAATACTGTAACATCATCAAAATAATCACCATATTTATCATTACGTAACATTTATGTCAGATTTGCATCAAATAACTGGACAAGACAAAGAGACAAAATATAAAAACAGAAGTTACATGCCGATATGTCTATCTTTCCCAATACTCTTGGTGTAAACCATCAGCGCCCACAGGTAGAAGATGGATGACAACAGTTCAGCTCGACCAACTACACCTGTCACCTGCCACATAACTCATCTATATTGGGAAAAGAAAAGAAGTTCTCAATCAATTTGCAATGTAATATATTGTCACACTATAAAAAAAAATATCACAAAACAAAATAACCAGCCACAATAAAAGCCTGCATTATGTCCAGCTAAAGATATGAAAACTGTCTGTAAAATGATACCAAAAACATATGCATTTTTAAAAATTAACCAAAATCAGCTACAATATGGATTAATGGAACAAAACCCATAAAATGTGCAGAAAATACTATTAAAAATTAAAACAGAAATCACTCAGTAAAATTAAATCAGTCAAATATAATGGACATAAACATTTTGTCTGTTTCCTCAAACTATGCTGCACAATTATGAGTTGCAAGGTTTTTCTGCATTAGTGTGTACAATGTGTACTCACAGCTTCTGTGTGTACAGGGTGGACAGTAAAGAGCACCGCAGCCAAAATGCTTGTCAGCTGTGATGTAAACAACTTGCATGTCCTACAACAGTCACAAGTAACCAGGTCTGTGAAAACTATGTATTAGTCACATGATTAATGATTAAATTTTCAACTAATCACATCACTGAGAGATCACTATAAAACAGACAAGATGACAAGCATTTGACAAAATGACAATCTACTTAGTTAGATAATGTGAACATTTAGTCTGCCTACAAAACTGGATAAAACAAACATCATGTCTTAGTGCCTTTGTGAGAGCTGTTAGTTGAATAATTGACAAGAATGCCAAACAACAACACGCATGTTCTTGCACATCTTTTCCAGTACTGTTAGTTATTAAAATTAATGACTAACTTATTGCTAATTAACGTAAAGTTAACTGTAAAAAATGGCAATCACTATTAGCCCCAGGAGTAGCAGCAGCAACTAGCAATTATTGAAATTTATGTTATACTATTAGTCCTTGACAATACAAAGAGATGAATGTACTTGATTTTTCTTTATCAACAATTTTTTCCAGAATTGTTCCAAAGTGAAAGAACTGCTGTGGCAGTCAACAGGCAAGATGCCATTCTTGTCAATAAAACATCATTACACCATAACCACTCATCTAAATGAGTTCTAATAGGTTACAAAATGTCACGACAAACTATGCTGCAAATGCACAAATAACCACTGAATAATAACTGGTGGCTGTGACATATTTACTCTCATATTTCAGCTAAAGTTTTCATTTATAATACAGTTCCTTCAGGTTTATATTTAGCCATTAGCATCATAAGTATCGTAGAAATATCTCCATCTCTAAGTATCTTTGCAGTACAGCTAACTAAACAGAAATACCAGCACTCACCAGTAGAAAAGAATGCAAACAATGCCATGCAGCACAGTGTTGACCAGATGATAGCCAAAAGGAACAAGTTCACCAAAGAGATAATTTAATCGAAAAGTTAAAACACAGAGTGGCCGATATGACTTGTGACTCTGCTCCTGTTAATAGTGCACAGAAAAAAATAAATCACTTTAAAATAATAATAAAAATAATGCCCTCAGCCCTGACATTGCTGATACAGTGTCTGGCAAAAATCCAGCCTGTAAAAACATTGCTCCAGCAATGTTAAATGTTAAAATTTAATCTCAGATTTGTCGGACACAAAAACTAAATCAAAGTAAATCTGTTACAGAAACATACAATGTTTGTTGTGGGCAGTGACAGAGCAAAGTTTATATTTTACATCAAACAAATTCTAATACAATTATTCCAGGATAGACACTAAATAAAGGGCTCAAAAAACAATAAAATTGAGGGAGCAGAATTTATTATATACCCATTCTTTGAAATTACACTTCAAAGTAAAAATATAAAACAAAAAACTCATAAAATTATGCTGGTGCAGAATACACGCAAATAATCAAAAGTGTAAAGCAAATGAACAAACCTTGTGCATTGGAGTTCCCCAAAAGTCATTCCAAAACAGGTTAACAATGGGGGTCTCTGGGCGAAGATCTTTGTTGTCACGAATGGCAGACATGTCATCAAAGACAAAACCACAGGGAAGTGAATTGTGATAGCAAATGACAACGAGCAGAATCAACAATAACAAACATAAAACATCACGGTGGTCCATTGTTTAGTGCTTTGTGATGTTTATACACTGACTTTCACTGACTCCACACGATTCTGCACAACAGCAGCATAAAAATCATTTTTATGCGTGAAAGCAGCTACTGCTTTCAGCGCATCTTAGCCATCGCAATTCTGTCTGTCTGTCCGTCTGTCCACCACATGGGTAAATCAGTCAAAAACGGTGCAAGCTAGGATCACCAAATCTTCACCATCGGCTGCGTGAAAGACTCTAGTTTCACGAACCATAAAGCTTTTCCATAAATTCAAAGGGGGTCACACCGAACGAGGGCACTAAATGACAGGGGTAAGAAAATTTGCGATTTTTAGCCAATAAGTCGCTGTATCTCAACAACGGTGCGAGATAGGGCCTAGGTTACTATTGATCACAGGGTGGCCACTCCCCAGTCATGATCAAATTCCCTGACTTTTCCAGACATTCTAAGGGAACATAGATGAAGTATCGCCCCTCGCAACAGTAGTGATATGATGTCTATTGGCAACAATTTTAATTATTTTCCAGAGAATTAACCGACCAAATTTAGTGCAGTTTAAACAATAAAGGCAAACAAAAGCGGCTTACTGGCACCACAAATTTAAAAGTATGGGAGTAGTACAAATCTGCGAGCAAAGCGAGCAGATAAAAAATGGAGTTGAACGTAAATATTCAACTAGTAATGAACAGTTTTAAGACACTTTTCCTTGACACAATTTTTTTCCCTGACATTTCCTTGACAAGTTTCAAATTCCCTGACATTTCCGGGTTTTCCAGACAAGCGGTCACCCTGTAATCACTAATAGGAAGTCGTACACTGACTCTCAATTGCCACTGAATTCAATGACTTTGGATGACCTTGAATGCTAAAATAGGGGATTTTTATGGATTTTTTTGGCAATTTTGTGCTGCGAGACACATTTGAAGAGCGAATTGCGCCGAAACCAATTGAGACAACACATGGACAAGCAGCATATGAAATTTTCAGCATTAAGCGTAGATTTCGATAGTCCAAGTCTCGATTTTCTAAATTCAAGGAAACCTGCACACGAAGGCATCAAAGAGCGGTACCCCTGTAAAAGTTGTGATGAAATGGCTGGAGAGAGACTGACAGTTTGTGAACAGGAACAGCTATAGACTTCCGTGAATCTCGTGAGCATTAGCTCAAATTTCTTGTTTAAATATCCATTTCGTTACTGTTGAATATGTCTGGGGACGAGTGAAGATGATGCTGCCCCCTCCCCAGACCCCATCCCCATTTTGTGGTAAAGATCGTAATTTTGATAGCAGTTGTGTATAACTGTGCATAGGTCACTGATCCGGTAAAATTCTTTGAGCCACAGGCAAATGGTTGCGTCGAGTGAAGTTCGCGGAAACAAGCATTAAATGTATACTAAATAGCATATTAGTAATTAAACTAACAGCGAAATATAATGACAAAGTGAAGTGTGTTAACAATACATAAAAATGTGCACTGAATAGCATGCAGACGTGCAAGTTAAATGAAACTGGTTTTTCGCACGACTACATATAACGATGGATCGGTTCGTTTGTTCCTGTCTTCTTCACTTAGCCTAATATTTCACTGTTAAAAATACAAAAAAAACAACAATAATAATTTCCGGTTTAAAATCAACTGCAGAATTCGAAACTCAAAAACAATAACAGGTAAGTAAGTAACAGTTGCTATCACGTAATAAAACATTAATTGGGTTAAAAAGAAAAATCACGCGCTGTCGTTCAATACTCAATAGACGTCTGAATTCTGGCAGAAATGTCATGAAACATTTTAGACACATGCAAGAAGTTGGTGAAGCTGGTGATTGCAGTAGGCTACGTGACCGGTCGATCGTAGTTTGGCGACACCCATAGCCCGCACCGGTTCGTCTTTAACGTCAAATTACTTTGCCGCGCCTGATTGCATACTAGATGCTACATAGGGGCTAACTGTGACAGCTATAGACATTTTAGCCAACCGTACTTAAGAAACGGTCGAGTTGTTGTCATTGTTGTCGTCGTCTGTCACGTCCTGTCCGTCCGTCTTACGGTCTTTCCGTCACGGATGTATTGTGGTGTGTGGCTAAACGGTGTGAGATAGGGTCTGGGTTGCTATTGGTCACTATGAAGTCGCATATTGGCTTTCAAATGACATATGTGAATCATTAATCTTAGATGACCTTAAGGCCGTTAGACGCTTTTTTCGACAGAAAACTGTCCATATGCCTATCTCGGAAACGGTGAGAGATAGGTTACGGCCTAAGTTATAGTAATTACTAATAGAAAGTGACATACACCCTGCAGTCAGATTAGATGAAAACCATTGACCTTGGATGACCTTAAAAGCCGTTACGCGCTATTGTGGCTAAACGGTGCGAGATAGGGCCTATAGGTTGCTATACTGATCATTGATAGGAAGTCGCATAGGCCTATTGGCTTTAAAATGCCATGAAAATCATCGACCTTGAATGACTTGAAGGTCACTGACAACCAGTACAATCAGCTATCCTAGCGGAAGCTGGGCTTCTTATTCTACCTTCTGCTGGCTTGCGACGCGTCAGCTAAGCGTACCAGCTATTGCTCTTGCTCGCTGTAGATGTGGCCCATTGTCCGTAGGGCGGGGGAGGGAGAGAGTACGGTGTCCAAAGATTCAGATGGATATATCACAGCAACCGATCATCGGACCCACTTTAAATTTGTTTTACGGTAGGCCTATGGTATTCGGGGTAGACGGATTCCACAGTCACGTGACCGGTGACGTCATGTGACCGGAAAGAGTCATGCTCATCGTCACATAGGTCGCGTAGCCTATCTCGATAACTTGGCGTCATCATTGATCACGAATAAGAAACTTTATTATGCCGAATTCATTGGTCACGTGGCCTTCAATCAAAGTCTACAAAAACTTGACTTCACGCAATGTCACTTGTTTTGTATTGCTACAAGTGACCTTTGTTGTCAGACAGCGTGTCTATATGGGTGTCTGCGTCTTTGCGTCCGCTGTCTGTCTGTCCCTAGTCTGTCCGCAAAACTGTGATCGCTACAGTAGTCGAAAGCCACGTGATAAGTTTTAACATTCTTATCGAAAAACGTGAACAGAATGTGCAGTTTACTGCAATTTTTGCAAGCACGCATCAACACGTGACGAGTGACGTGGCACGTGCTACTTATATCCTATATTGGTTATAGAATTGGAAAATATGACAACCGACGTATGTATACGTTCACAGCGCTGACGCGACGCGACTCGCCTCAATATTAACGCTACAAATTCTAAACTTGCTTATCTTTTCAATCCGTCGATCGGCAGTCGTCGGCAATCGTCAGTGGTGTCGATTGCATGTGTTTATACAAACTGAGAGACGAACAGACGGACAGACAACTTACAATAGCAATACGGCGCTTTGCAGTGACCACGTGCATCGAGTGGTGTCACATGGTCTTTTGATGTGTCAGTGACAAAACCAGGTAGAGTGGAGAGGCGTGTAGTAAAGTGTCTTGGGACTGCCTCGCTTTGTATCCGATAGGCTTATACAGTCTTAACTCAGCTGCTGGGATAGTCGCGAGAGACCGGGCGGGGTCGTCATGTGATCCTGTGAAAGAACTGGGGACGCTCGGTGGAACTCAGTGGGAGACGTATATAAAGCGCTTGAGCTTTTGCATGCGTTGCGGTTTGTTTTAAAACTACGATAGGCCTACGTACAAAACTACAATAAAATCATTATGATTGTTTGTACATCTTTAATTTGCTTACCGCAGAAAAAATATAGACCTGATCGAAATAATGAGTGGATTTCAGCAACAACGCGTTTTTTTCTGGAAAAAAAACTGGCGGTGTCCCGGTGCTTCAGTCAGGACAATCACCCATGCCAGCGAAAATAGCCTACAAGTAATTTGAGCAAAGCTCACGCGACGCGCGATAGCAGCCGTCCTGCCACTTTGGCAATCAGTGTAGGCCTACAGCAATAAGATATTAATGCATCATGAAAGAGTATTTAAATTTGAGGCCACCGTACGGAAGACTCGTTGAATTTAAAAGATCGAAACTTAGATTCCTAAAAATGTACGTTCTATGCTAAAAAATGTCATAAGCAGGTTGTCCAAGTCCATCTCCAACCATTTCGGCGCAATTCACTCTTAAAATGTGTGTCACAGCCGGAAATCGCAAACAAATTCACTAAAAACCCCTATTTTGGAGATTCAAGGTCATTCAAGGTCATCGACGTTGACACCAATAAAAAGCCCGTCACCATTGCATGTTATGATAAGCAGCATGTCTGTGCCTATCTGCAACCGTTTTCACGCTACAGGAGATAATATTGTGGTGAAATAACCACTTCTTAGGGGGGGGAGAGCGGTAGCTGTATTTGACGCCCGCTTGCGCCGGCTTCCTTGAACCTAGGGGGTCGGATCTTAAATTGCTAAAATCTACGTTTATTGCTGAAAATTTGCTATGCATGGTTGTCTTGGTCTATCTCCAGCCATTTCGTCGCAATTTACTGTTGAAATGTGCGCTGCAGCCAAAAATTGCGAAAAAAATCACCAATCCCCCTTTTTGGGGAAAAGAAGTTCAAGGTCGTTCAAGGTCATTGATGTTGACAAATATAAAAAGCTCGTCACCAGTGCTTGTTACGAGCAGCATGTTTGTGCCTATCTGCAACCGTTTTCACGCTACACAAGATAATTGCGGTAAAATAAACACTTTTTACGGGGGTAGCTGTCTTTGACGCTTGCCTGCGCCGGCATCCTTAAACCTAGGGGGTCGAAACTTGGACTGCTGAAATCTACGTTTAATGCTGAAAATTTCATACGCAGGTTGTCTTGGTCTATCTTTAACCATTTCGTCGTAATTCAATGTTGAAATGTGCGCTGCATCCAAAAATTGCGAAAAATTAACTAAAAACCCATTTTTGGGGGTTCAAGGTCGTTCAAGGTCATCGATGTTGATAAATCTAAAAAGCCTGTCACCGGTTCTTGTTATGACACGCAGCATGTCTGTACCTATCTGCAACCGTTTTCACGCTACACGAGATAATTGCGGTAAAATATCCACTTTTTAGTGGGGTAGCTGTCTTTGACGCCCTCGTTCGAGGGGAATCTCTGCACCCAAGGGCACAAAATTTTGTCATGAAAAACTAGAGACCTTGAAACAGCCACAATGAAAACTTCGTGATTCTTGGTATCGCCGTTTTTATACAATGCCAGGATGTGACGAACGGACAGGCGGACAGACGCCCAGGCCATGGCTAAGACGCGTGAAGCATTCTGCTATCGCGCGTAATAAGAATCAGCCAGTAGGCTACCACCGCACTTTGCCGTTATGCGCATCAGCATAATGTCACCATGGATCAGTCTGCGCCTTGCAGCAGCTAGGACCTATAGCCTACGTGCAGTATTTGAGTAGCCTTAAGTAAGCTTACGGTTACGGGAGCCCCTGACATCGCGACTCGTATAGCTGTAGACCTATAGCCTAGATTATAGCAGTCCTCGAATTGTTTAGAAAGAGGCACGAAGGACACGTAATCTGAGCATGGGACCATCCTCTGTCTCACTTTGGGAGGGGCAGTGCCCCTGTCTTCTAAAATTTTACATTTTCAACCTCGAAAAAGCGTGTTACTTGTACTGATGTTTTGGCGCTAATTTAAAAAAAATATTTATGACAAAACTTAAAATGCACATAGGCATACAACATAGTGCTGATTAATTGCCAGTGGGCTCGGAAGTTGAGGCGACCCCAAGACAGGTTGAAATTTACCAGAGCTAGGGGTTTACTTAGCAGAGATGTTAAACGAGGCCAACATCCCGAGACCGAGGCCGAGACCAGATCTATGAAGCCAAGGCAGAGGCCGAGGCCAATTTTTCGAGGTCGCGGCCGAGGCTGAGGCCAAGCAAAAAGTTACGAATAAAAAGTAACAAATAATGATGAACAATGACAACATACAGTTCAGTTTTTACAGCGCTGCATGGTACTAATGAAATTTTTTGCATTAATTATTCACCGCAAAGGATTTCAAATCCATTGATAAATTTTTATCCATTTTATAGGTAATCAGAAAAACCATGAAAACAGCAAAATTTAACTGCTAGTTGTTGTTAGCTTTCGCAAACAAGAGCAAAATCGAAAACTGATGATGCCGCTGCAGATGATGATGATATAGTGCACAATGGTGTAGTCAAAGCTCACAAAAACTTTAAGCTTTTTAAACCTCGAGAGCACTATTGCCTCGAGGACTTAACATCTCTGTTGCTTAATGAGCTAAGGGGTGGGGCCAACAACCCCCAATCACCCTGGCAAATCGATCACTGCGCTTAAGACCAGGCTGCAGTTACTTGAGATTTGGTCAGTTAGTTGACTTGGATCGTTGTAAGCTTATTAGCAGTAGACTTAAGCGTGACTCGGTCGCTGCCGGATAACAGCATGTCGCCAACGCTGATATCAACAGGCTTTATTGCCGTCATCTTTTTGTCAGCGACTAACGCACTTTACAATGGTAAGTTGCATAGGAAAAATCTAGGCCCTATACTAAACGTTGAGAAAAATTTTAAAACACATTTTGTGCAAAAAATGAGGAAAAAATTTTGGTAGAAGCTGAATAAAATAGTGGTCGAGGGAAAGTAAACTCAACAATCAGCATTGCATACTGTAATGGGGTGTTTACACGATCTAGCAAACGTCCAGCAAACTTCCAGCAAATGTAATGCTGGACGTTTGCTGGATCGTGTAAACGCCCTATAACTGTTCACTGTTTAGTATACGTAAACCACGCAGTACAATGTTGTTAACATTGCTTCGTTTTTGGCCAATAGTTAATTCGAACATTGCGTACGATGTATCGTCTGCCTGTCTGTCTGTTTGTCGTTTGTCGTCATGTATTAAGGTTAGGCGGTAGATCATATCGGAAAACTTATTAGACCTATACACGATTAATTAGCTCAATGCCATCGATCTTCGCACGCAAAATTTCAGCGATCCAATGCAAGGGAAACATTTTTAAATTTGCGGTTGAACAAAGATGGGTAGAAAAAATGTGCGTGTTTCGATCGACAAGTCGACGTATTTTAGAAACGGCGACAGATAGAAAGCCAAGGTTGCTGTTGATCGCGGATAGAAAGTCGCATTTAAGCTTCTTTAGATGATACGAAAATCATCAACATTGGATAATGTATCATGATGCACTCGGCTATGCCAGTCTTGCGGTATTATGGCTAAACGATACGTCGTAGGGAGTCGGCGATTGTCTTACAGTTGGAAACGGCAATGATGAGTTTCTATAGGTTGTCAATAGTAACCATGTCTTTATCTGCAGCGTTTTGTAGCAATTTTGAATGCAATGTTGCTGCCTGCAGCCATCACCCATATGCGCTGAATTAATTTATCATATCTTAGGTTTAATTGTAGCATTCGACATATTATTAGTTATGTTTCTTTCATGGCTGTCATTTGACGAATAAAGGTGTATATATAGCAGCGTCACCATAGCGTAAATGGGACTGCAGTCACTCTGGGAAATTGCTTTCTTTTCGCGACTGGAAGTCGGACGTTGGTCTTCGGATATAAGCGGTATGGTGGGCCCACCCTAGCGACAGCTGGGCTTTTTGCGTTCTGAATCAATAACCATTCATATTCACCAAATGAGAATTCGGCAGCATTAACTACAAAGTTTCAGCTTAACAACTAGAAAAATTTTGTTTTTAGTCGACCGTACTTTAGCAACGGTCGAGCTGTTGTCATGGTTGTCGTTCAGGGCGACTGAAAATGCGAGAAATAAAATTTCGGCACCATCAAAAATGCAAGTCGTGAAAATACGAGACATGAAAATACGAGAAATGAAAATTCGGGAAAAGTGTGATTTTGGTTTAGGTGAGCATTAACGGTCTGTACAGCTGCTTTGAAGTTCAAGTCAAGTCGTTGTCGATATGATTCTGTGTAGATTGCCCTAACCGTGTCCATGACGAGGGATGCGGTTCGAGAATTCGTAACTTGCAGTTTTAAAATGCGTAAAAATTCGTATAAATGCGTAATAATGCTTTGGGCTATTTTGGGGCTATGTGTACATTAAAAACGGCGTTTTCCAAGACACTCGTAAGCAGCAACGTGAATCAGTCATAATGACGTAAAAACGTATTGACGTAAACTGTGAGACTTAAGTCCGAGATCGTCGCTATTTGCACAATACACAAGTATACGTTGATGCGTTGATGTGAGTTTTATAAAGTACAAAATGTTGTAATTTTTTGGCTGTTTTAAAATTCGTAAAAATGCGTAAATTTTAAAATTCGTTGGCCGTTTGAAAATGCGTTGAAATTCCCGAATTTTACGAATTTTTTTTTAAATTCGTAAAATGCGCATTCTTGGTCTATGGACGCGAATGTCCAATCTATCGAGCGGACATCACTATCGTCTTAACTTTGTACTGACATTTAGCGAACTGTACTGAACTGAACTGTAGAACTGTAGACGAG
>Ga0209367_1005859_pt1 | contig 17021 bp, 9 predicted proteins | sample WorMetLIZISLAND2_FD_187412 | JGI IMG/M metagenome (GOLD analysis project Ga0209367, IMG submission 187412) | Marine gutless worms symbiont microbial communities from Max Planck institute for Marine Microbiology, Germany - Olavius geniculatus... ... | reverse complement strand
CTATCTGGCTGGGGTTAAGGCGGGGCGCGTTCACCTCTGTCGGGTGGCAGGTAACACTGTGTGATCCCATATGACAAGTGACGCTCCGTAGCTCTGAGCTGGGTTCGCTCATTAGGAGCTATATACGACCTTTAACCTTTTTCATTGTTTCATACCTGCCACAATTCATCTTATAATAAATTTCTATAACTCAACAATAACATTTTCGCGACTCGTACCATCGACATTGAAGTATCTGCAGTAAAGACAGCCCGCGCGTATAAACATGATAAGCTTAAAACAACCTTCGAAAACTAAATTCATACACGTTAATGGCAGTCGGACACTTTGGGTGGTTTCTATTCTCTTGGAAATCCACGTTGATAAACCTATGTAATAAGCGAGGAAGAATTGTAGCGTACGGTAACACCAGTCGATGAAATTGTGAATGCAGTATCCACAGATGCAAACCAACTATCGAAAATGTTTTTAAAATCTATATAGACTGTAAAATACTTTAAAACGTCAACAGTTTATCTATAAGTGTAGATTCAAAAAATAAGCTAAGACGAACAGAAATACACACGGTTGTACGATAAAATACTGATACTATTTCATTCTGCTGCACAATTTCTCAAATAAACGACGTGTATGCGCGTTACGTACAACTACAACATTTACGTCTAACAGACCTATACGGCTAAATACTGAGGCCATAAAAAAGCAAAAACATAATACGGAAAAGACGAAAATAGTGTGCCGTAAACCACAAATACAGTGCAGAAGTGGCAGTAGTAGGTATGCTGAAACAATTGCAAAAGTAAGAAGTTCTATCGTATATTTTAGTTTTCAAAATTCCGTTCATCTGCAGTCGAACAGCCCTGAAATTATCGAATTATCCAATATTGTATATAAATCTACAACTAAATTCATTAACTAAAACAACAATAACCTCAAGCGTAACACTATATACCCGCATTATGCAGCAGTACTGAACAAAGCAGAAATTGGTAAATTGTGAACGACCGTTTAAATAGTGACTCGTAATACTGAATAGAATACTGAGCTAGTGCAAACAACAACAAGAACATCGAAACAACGACATAATATTGCACGGACACCCGCAACAACAAGATAATGTTTATACGAACATAAAGTCTGTCCAACGCATTTCGATGGTTTACAGTATACGTCCGTATAAATATAATCAGTGAGCCGTTTAGACCGGTAGAAAAAATCAAACAGTTTAATTTCAAATTGTACAGCAGCAAAGATCCTTTCATCCTTTTGTATTATTTTAACTAAACAATAGACACTGTCAGTCACGAGACCACTCGATTCGTCCCTAGCGTTTTACTATAAAAGGTCCGTCGTTACCATGCGTCTATCTTGCACCGTTATGGAGATATGACGCCTCAAAGATAATGGGGTCACGAGTGTGACCTTTAGGGGTCACGTGACGTCATCGGTCACAAAAGAAAGATGGAAGAAGGGAAAGAGAAAGAGGAAGGGGGAGGGAGAGGGAAGGGAAAGAGAAAGTGGAAGGGAAAAGGAAGGGAAAGGGAAAGGAGAAAAAGAAAGGAAGTTAAAGGAAAGGGGAATGAAAACGGAAAAGGGAAGGGAAAGGAAAAAAGGAAAGGGGAAATGGTAAGGGAGAGGAAAAGGGAAGGGAGAACTTGAGAAGAAACAGGGAAAGGGATAGGGAAAGGAAAAAAAGAAGAGAAAAAGAAGGGAAAGGGGAAGAGAAGGGGGAAGGAAAAGGGAAGCGGAAGGTAAAAAAGAAGAGAAAGCGGAAGGGAAAGGAAAAGGGGAAGAGGAAAAGGTAAGGGAAAGGGGAAGGGAATGGGAAAAGGGATGGAGAAGAGGAAGGGAAAGGGGTAGCAAAATGGTTAAGAGAAAGGGGAGAAAAAGGGGAAAACAAAGGGAAAGGAGAAGGGAAAGGGGGAGAAAAGGGGAAAGGAGAGGGAAAGGGAAAGGGAAGGTGGAAGGAAAATAGCTTAAGAAATGTAGGACGCCCGGACGCACGCATAGCATTGGACAGACAATAAAGCACACAACTCTACATCGCAGATATGATACAGAATAAGGCCTAAAAATTCCTGTGCTTCCGGTTGCCGTCCCTCCCTAGAAAAAACCTGTCTCTCTAAAAATTTTATTGCACCTTTAAAAATAGCAGTGCAGTTTTTCGTATGCTTTCAAAATTTTACTGAAAGATACTGTTTGCATTTAGCCTGAGATGTTGCAAAATCTTTGCTTAAGTTCTCTTAAGCATATTTAGTGCGTCAGTTTGTTTTTACGCGCAAAAGCAGCTAAGCCTACTGCATTAGCGCGTCTTAGCCGTCACAATTCTGTCCATCCGTCTGTCCGTCCGTCCGTCCATATGTCTGTCACACGGGTGGATCAGTCAAAAACGGTGCAAGCTAGGATCACCAAATTTTCACCATCGGCTGCCTGGAAGACTCTAGGTTCGGGAACCTTAAAACTTTTGCATAAATTCGTAAGGGGTCACCCAGAACGAAAACGCAAAATGAGAGCGTATAGGAAAAATTGGCGATTTTTAGCCAATAAGTCGTTGTATCTCAGTAACGGTGCGAAATAGGGCCTAGGTTACTATTAATTACTTATAGGAAGTCGTACACTGGTTTTCGATTGCCACCGAATTTAATGATCTTGGATAAGCTTAAACGCCAAAAATATGGGTTTTTACTTTTTATGGATTTGTTGGCAATTTCACATTTCAAGGGCGAATTGCGTCGAAGTCAATTGAGACAGACATGGAGAAGCTGCATATGAAATTTTCAGCACTGAACGTAGATTTTGACGGTTTAAGTCTCGATTTTCTAGGCTCTAGGAAACCAACGCATGCACGAGGGCATCAAAGAGCGGTACCCTCGAAAAGTCGTTATTATACTGTTGTTGGCTATACTTTCGTGAAAACGGTTGCAGATAGGCATGGGCATACTGCCTATCATAACAAACACTAGTGAGGAGCTTTTAGTCGTATCAAAATTGATGACTTTGAAAGTCCCTGAACTTCCAAAATAAGAGGATTTTATGGATTTTTGAAATCTTCGGCTGCAGCGCACACTCCAGTAATGAACTGCGACGAAATGGCTGAAGATAGACTGACAGTTTGCGAACAGGAACTGCTATATCCTTTTTGCGCGTCTCGCGAGCATTAGCTCAAATTTCTTGTTTATAAATTGTTGGGTAATATTATATGACACCATATGATATAAAAATAAACAATAAAAATAAATTTTCCGCCGCCCTCTTTCTCTAACATTTTGCCAGTTGCAACAGGAAGCGCGAATTTTTTTTCACGCCTTATACGAAAGCAATATGCGATCATAATACCGGGTATGTTAATCACGGTCAAATTCCATCTGCTCGACTTTGTAAAAACTTGCTGAACGCATTTCCAACTCGTCTTCGACTTTTCTGTCTTGAGTACAATCGCGTGGAGACAAGTTGAGCAAGTGGAAGCTGACCTTCAATCAGTGTTAATTGGCACATAAGCTCAAGTCGTGGCGACGATAAATTTGAACGCAAAGCAGGTTGACATGGAAACAGAGAAACGAGATCGTTGTTTACAACAGACGTGATTACGACAATATTTTACACAACAGTACTGACACATTCACACAAGTTTTTGTAAAAAAAATACTCTCATGCGCATTTAACACATAGAACGAATCGATGAGTAACGACCGGGACATGTATTTTGCAGTCGGTCCATCACGTTCTTTAGTCAATCTCACGACACTAGACTGTGCGTAGAACGACCGACTTGCGCACCGGATGTCATTGCACACAAAGTAATAGGCATACGTATATGTTTATGATCTATATAAATTACAAGCATAGTTCAAACGATAGTAGTCATTATGCTCAATACTAGTCCAGTGTATGCAGTTTATGGCAAAAATTCATAAAAAACAAAAACATTAACTTGGAAATAAATTTGTGCACATGGTTAGTCTAACTACCTTCAACACAGATCATGAAGAAAGCCACATTGGAAAGAAAAGTTGATTCCAGGAAACTGCATTTAATGACAGGGATATAGGGCCTAGACAATCTGTGTTTATGGTATAGTAGTAGTAGTAGTTATCGTTGTTCTTGTTCTTGTTGTTATCGTTAATTGTTGTTGTTGAATAAGCCGCAGCAAAGTCTACAAGAATCATTAAGCTACTCCACTAAGCTGACTTACGGATTACAACTACAACATTCAATCACGACACAGTACCGTAATATTTACAACTAGACTTTGCAGTGATTCTATGGTGTAGTAAGTCTGCTACTACGATTCTTTTATAGTTGCAGTTAATAAATATTTTTTCTCCACAACTGCAGAACGCCGTCGTCATGACGACGAAATCTCGCTAGAGTTCGCGAGACAGAGTTCACAACAAAGCAACAGCTAGTTCACTTGGTGCTTTTTGACGCGAACGCTGACAGAAAGCAGATGACAACGACGCAGACAACGAATAACACGCTGACGACAAATAGCGACCAAAATGGCGGCGGCTCGGCGTCCGCCATCTTGCTACAGTCAGTCTGTGACGTCTCTTCCTGTTCACACAACTTATGGTCTATGCAACTGCGACGACAACACAAACATTGGCCTGATGTTCGTTGATATATTCGAAGGCAGACGACCGGTGGGGCCGTCACGTCGTTTAGTCAGACCTTTCCCGCTGGAACGAGGATAGCCGGATTTATAGTGTTGAAACCTGCGTCTTGGCGACATGACTCAAACGCCAGCACCTGCACAACGTTGAATATCACAAAATATGCCTTTTTGTTTTATTGCATGACAACTTAAAGATTGCTTTATTTAATCTTCAAACAGAATAAATTCTAGCTTCACGAAGATAAATAGAAAAAAGTACACTTAAACGTTATACAGTTACAGTTTCTTATATAGCAGATTACACCAGACTAATTTTGCATATCACGGCATATTAAGTAGACGACGTATTTACATATTTACTTATTTTTACGCGCGAGAGCTAGCATAGCTAGCTATAGCGCGTACTAGCTACGGTAATTCTGTCTTGGTGTCTTGGTGTCTGTCACAACCGGGTACCGATCGAAGCCCAGGTGAGATAGAAACTTCCGAGGCGCGTTTCGCACTTTTTTCTCTGAGAATCTCTGAGAATCTCCGAAATTCTAACTTAGAGGCGCGTTTCGCACTTTCTACTGCTCTTGAGATTCTCTGAGAAATTGTGAGCAAGATTTTCCTTTGCTACGTTATGCTAGCTCCGCCCACTTGCTTGTGAGTTAGATAAAATTGGCTGGCGTAAAATTCTATGTTAGAATTCTATAGAATTCTTTCTTGCGCGTTTCACACTTTTCGTGAGAACTAGTGAGAACTACTGAGCCGTAGAAGGGAGATTCTCAGAGAAAAAAGTGCGAAACGCGTCTCTGGTTTACACCTTATGATAGCTAGTCTCTAGTATTTTGTGACAAAATTTCATGCCACTGGATAAAGGGGGTCCCCACGAACGAAGGGGAGAAAAAAGGGCACCCCCTTAAAAGACGTTATTCTACCGCTATTGGCTTGTCTAACGTAAAAATGGTTGCAGATAGGCACAGACATCCTGCTTAATATAACAAGCACTAGCAACGAGCTTCTTAGAATTGTCAACATTAATGACCTTGATTGACCTTGAACCCTAAAAATTGGGGGGTTGGTGATCTTTTGGCGATTTTTGGCTGCAAAGGAGTGAACTGCGATGAAATGGATGGAGACAGACCAAGATTACCTGCGAACGCGCGTCTCATGAGCATTATCTCGGATTTCTTGTTATGCTACGTATCATTACAACGGGCTATAAGCTGCTGCACGATGCTTTATTTCTGCATCAGTCAGAACTCCAAAAATAACTTACAATTTCTAGATCGGTCTAGCACACGAGAGACAAAGCTGACTGTTTTCTGTTTCGGTGCCTCTATTCGTTGCCATTTGTTTCTGAAAATTAACCCAAAATTTCCTTGCTCTTGTAATAAATTTGCAAATTCTTGACCATCACTATCCGCAAAAAAAGCTAATGGAAGTTGGACGAAGGTTCTGGTACTTTTAGCTTCGCGGAACTCATTTTTAAGGAAAAGCATCACTTCCCTGAACTTCTTGGCCTACTTACGAAGGCAAGTAGGCCAAGCCACAAATAGACATGTTGGTAGTACCGGTTTAAAGCTGCTCGTATTGGAAGCAGGTGCGGTGTTGTCCTGGGTCGTTGTTGTTCGCTGCAGTCGACAGAGGGCGCGCGCAGCAGTCTGTTCCGCTAGTGAACTGTCAGCTCCGAGTCTGCGCAGCATGTCCACTGCCCGACGACTGAACGCCACCGCGGGCTCCACCAGTCGGCGTCGCAGCATCAACTCACTCAACTTCCGGTATGATTCAGCCGTCTCCATCGCATCCCCGAGCACCTGCACAGTAAGTAAGTAAGTACTCGTACATTAGGAGCGGCGACAATGCCGAATTATCGGCACTACCACTGGGTCCAGTTTAAATGCAGCTGAATACACCGGAAACACGTTTTTCAAGGAATCAAGATGCGGCCATCGCCTCAGAGATGGAAATGGGTCATCTTTCGTGACCCACGTGACCCATGACTCATGACCATTACATCATTTCGTCTTACTCCAAAGACTAGGAGTGGGCGTGGCATGGTGGTACTGTTCTGTCGGTCTTGAGAACTTGGCTCACGTATTAGGAGCGAGTCTGGCATGGTGCTGGCAAATGAACAGTCCATGCACCGTGACTGAACACTTGATCCACCGGCGCTGAAGTGGCCAAAATGCACAAAAAATAACTAAAATTTAATAAAAATTTTCGGCCAGAAAACCGAAGACCATCTCAAGCGCAAGACCAAAACCAAAAACTTGGGATGAAGGCAAAGACCACTGCTCTTGGTTCTGTGGGGGCTTCAAGAACAAAGCCAAGTCATCGAAAATCAGAAGTAGAAAAAACGTAGGTTTAAAAATAATTTTTAAGTTTTAAATTGTTTTTAGGTCTTTGAAAGTATTTATGTATTTTTAGTTTAGTATCCAATGAATCAACACCGCACACAAAATTACGAGCCAGGAAAAACATCTTATACATTTTGTTCGACACAGACTAACCAGTAAGTAAATGCAGCGTAAAACAATGAAAGAAATTGTGAGAAATACTAAAGAAAATACACCGTACAGTTAATACAGTACTGACAACTGTAGTGTACCGGCGGCGTCAATCCAATTTATTTGGGGGAAAGAGCAAATCGCGGCAAAATTTTGTCTGGAGGCAAATTGACGGGGACTTCCTCACATTTCGTTTCCAAATTTTTATTAAGCCTATGGGGGTGAAGCAATCGCCGCTCGTTTCTTCTGGATCGATCCCACTATGGTGTACAAGTAGCAAAGATGAAGACGACGTACGGTACCTTGATGCGTACGGCCAGCGCGTGAATAGCGTCACAGATGGACTCGTCTAACGGACGACGGTGACCGCTGCACTCACACAGACACGCCAGCGCCACGCCGGTCTGCGGGTGTTCCTCCGCGTAGTAAACCAGTGCCGACTCGGCGGCCTTGACAGCAGCCTGGCGTGCGCGCTCCGCCAGTCCGAGGGTCGTCCACAGGTGCTGACGTACCAGGTAGCCGCGCACCGTCAGAGGATGTCCCGCGTCCAACGTCTGGAAGCCTGCCTCATCCGACAACCGACAGGCGTTGAGCGCCGACTGGGTCGCTCCGAGGTCCGTCAGAATGGACGCCAACAGCTCAGCAGCGTGAACGGACGGCGAGCAGCCGCCACACCCAGCCGCAGACTTCAAGTCATGCGGACTACCCGATCCACCACCGTCCGCAGGATCCGGAATGTGGATCGCTCTGGTTCCCATGCGCGGAGGTCTAGCAGTAGCAGACTTCAAGTCGTGGTGGATGGTCTCTCGCGAGCGGATTCGTTCCGGAGGAGACCAGGCGCACGCCGGCTGCTGCTGGTCCAGCGAGCGGTAGACGTCCAGGGCGCGACGGGCGAGCGACGCGGCCTTGGCGCGGTCCGTCTGACGACATACCACCGCCAGGCTGTACAGACAGAACGCACGCGCTTCGTCGTCGACCCACGCCATCAGGTCGTATGCGGCCGCCGCGTGGACTGCTGCCCGGTCAAACCGACCTTCCACCGCGGCACCGTACGCCAGAGCACTGAGGGCACGGCACCGACGACTTGACGCCCTGGGGTCACCCTCGCCTGGAATCTCCTCTTTACTGAAGTCACCGTCCGCTGATAAACAGCCGTGTGTCTTTGCGTCACCCTCGTCTGGACTGACTTTCGTTCCGGGATCATTTTCGAATGGACTTCCCTCTGCCGTTGGGCTACCCTCGTTCGGACTTTCCTGCAGCCAAAGGTCACCCTCGTCTAGAGTATTCTGTGCCTTGGGCTGGAATCTTTTCGCAGGAATCCTCTCGTTTCTTGGCGGGTCACCCTCGACTGGGCAGTCAGCCAGCGCGTCGAACAGTCCTCGATACGCGTCGGCGGGCAGGAACTCTCCAAGAAACACGACGGCCTCATTCGTAGCCAGAGACCACCAGCTAGTATCATCCTCGTCACCGTCACGATGGGAACTGGAGGTCGAGGTAGTCTTAATGTCCACGAGGTTCTGAGCGGCGAAGCGCACGGCGCTGGCGAAGTTGTCGCGGTCTCTGGTGGCGGCTTCCAGAGCGCTCTGAGTCTGACCCGCCGTGTAGAATCGTCGGCAGAGTCGGTTCATGCTGGCGAGCTGTCTCCAGCAGTATTCGCGTTGTACCATCTCCTCGTCCACCATCAGGTGTCTACACGCGCGTGCCACGTATACGAATATCGCGTTACCAGTGGCAATTAATGTTTACCTGTGACATCGATAAAGTACTTAATTCATTATATATAAACATTCCCTGAAAATTTTGTATAAATCCAAACATTTTCCAGTGAAATACAGAAGAAAACGTGAATGGGTGTTTTATTCCTGCACATACTCGTAAGCTTATACAAGAAATATTATTAGACTGTGACCAATCTAATGTACTCCTCGTGAGCATTATTTTCTTTTGTATTATTTCGGCTTCTATTAGAAACCCGGCGTATAGTTGAGACCCGTTTAATATTATACTAATAGTGACTGGCGTCGAGGTCGTTATTGGAAATTGTCTCCCCGAAGTTCGTAAAATATTGCCCGATTTTAGGAACCGAGAGGAAAAAATTTCCAATAACGGTCGATGACGCTAGTTGCCATTTGTCTTGTTATACCTCAACGCATGCGTCTCTCTGACACAGTTACGGAGATATGGCACCTCAAAAATAATGGGGTCACGACTTTGACCTTTTAGGGTTACGTGACGTCATCGGTCACGTGACCATTCGACTCCCGAGCGTCGACTTCCTATGGGTAGTTCATATTGACCATACGTCTATCTGGCACCGTTATGGAGATATGGCCGTTTGAAATTCTTCCAGGAAGGCTATTTCAGAAACAGATGTCGGTCGTTGGTCGTAGGTCAATCGGTCGGTCCTTAATATTACACTGATCTCATATACTCCTCTTCACTATGTTGGAAACGTAGCGCGCGAGGATATATGCAGTACGGGCAATCACGGTTACCAACAGATATGTCGAATTAGGCATTTTTGAAGGGTGCTAAAATTTACCTTCGTAGAGCAGAAAATGTCGGCGCCGAATGCCGTCGTAATATGCGGCCGTCCGTCCAGTTACCGAACGTTTGCGTCATTGACTGGCCTAAATAAGATCTAGCAATGGTTACTCCTAGATGCAGTTAACGCCTTATTGAGTATCCGCGGTACATGATTTGCACCACACCTCCTTACAGGTAAACTAACGCCAACGCCATTTGCGTCATTTTCATGACGTTTCGACATCCGGTGGCGTTGACCTCCTCTAACCGGCTACTGGGAAGCGTTCACGCCAATTTTGCTTTTTAACGCATCTTTTCGTATTCGAATATGAAACTCTTAAAGTACAGACGGACAGACAGGCAGACGGACGGACTGGCGAAACACTCAAGACGGTCGCATAAATATAGGCCTACAGCTGATTTTTGAGAAATCAAAAACTCGATTTACATCATATATTTATTTATTCGACTGTGTGTGCCCCATCAACCTTTGATGGTACGCGATATAGTTGTAACGGGTAACGTAAAATCAGGGTTCGACTCCAAAAAAGAAGCATGAGAAACGGCTATCGCATCCAAGGAAGGCAGCAACTCGCGACACTCAGGGGTAGTTACGAAGAATAACAATCCAAATACTCGATTTACTTCATATATTTATTTGTTTTTGCTGCACACTGTAGGCCTACCTGGCAACAAGTCTGACGGCATGTGGTAGGGCGTAGCGGCCAGGAAGCCCGGAGTAGATCAGCAGACCAAGTCTGATGAGGTGATCGACAGCTGTGCTGGCTGAGGGACGCAGTTCAACGCGCAGTTGATCAGTCAGCTCATCGACCGTGAATGAACTCGCGTACACGCTGCCGCGACACAGGATCTCCGTGTACGCCTGCAGCCCAGTATAACACCGCACGCATGCACACGTGAACCATACATGAACTAACTCCCCATATCTTCCTGAGCGTTATATTAGGAACGATGCTCTCTTAAGGAGTATGCAAAACCTGTTAATCTTACTATAGGGGCCTAATGCGCGGAAAGTATGTTTGTCTGTCTGTCAGCCCCCTATAACGCCTTCCCTGTTGCACGGTCGCGAACCCCGACCGCGGCGTTTGAGTTTTTGGGCCTTAGGTACGTGCCCCCCAACTTGCCCCCCACTTGCCCCCACGGGCAGCTTGAGGGGGCGAGGGTTGAGTTGCCGGGTTTTCTTTCCCCGCTGATTCTGTCAATTTCGTCAGTATAATATTGCTCAGCTTCGTGGCGACATCTGGTGAATGACGGCGACTTAAAGGTCCCAGCCTAAGGCGTTAAGGCCGGTGGCCATGAATTTCATAATCTCTGCGACGTGTGCCGGCTCACTCTGGCAATTGGATCAGTGGCGCCCTCTGCACGTTATTACGACCGCATACCACGTACTACGTACAACACAACCCCTCCTAAACTCTTGCGTGCATTCATTTCACTAGCAACTGCAGAGGCGACTGTAGCATGGAGCCGGGGGTCTGTAGCATCCTATCCAGCGCTGTTTGGGGTGAAGGACAGCACCCTCAGTTGGGAACCGCGCTGAGGAACGGGCAGTCTGGTTTAGTTCGTTCGTGCGCTCTGTGCGCGCCTTTAAGCAAGAAAGCGTTATATTTTTGTTGTGTTCGTTTTTGCAATAATAGCCTAATACTATAGGCCTATCTGCTAGTTGTCAGAAGTATAAATTACCAAAGTTAGTAAATTAAACTTACAAAAAACTTAGACAAATCAGACTTAACGATTACTGTGAAAAAGGGTCGTCGCAGAAAAAGGCTACAAATAACTTGCGCATAATTAATTGAAAAGCCCAAGCTTCTTACGAACGTTAGCTTACTGCAATAATGTACGGAATAGGCTACAGTTACCTAAGTAAGTAAGTAAAAAAAATTATTTATATGGTGTGTTAACTGTACATAACCTTGAAAGAGCTCGGTGTGCTAGTACGATGAAAGTGGAACAGTTTGAGCTGGCATCGAAAGGTAGACAGAGAGTGTGTGCTGCTTCTGACAGAATCGCGAACAGCGTTCTAATTAGCATCAGTCAGTAAGATCAACTCAACCTTCTATCCCTACGGGGTAAGGCCTAGATAAATCAAGTACCGGCCTGCTTTGTTGAAGTTAAAAAGAGGCGCCTTCACATGCGTCGGATGGCAAATAACACTGTGTTATTCCATATGGCAGGTGACGCTCTGCAGGTCTGCAATGCGTTACCCATAAAGAGCTGTGCACACTTTCTAATTTAAATTGACCTTTAACGTTTTATTGCACGTCGTGTTTACCTCTCCGAGACTGTCGAGTATGGCCAGCACAGTCACAGCGACAGCCCTCATTTGTCTTGCCTCGGTTTCTTCATTGCCGACCAGTGACGCGATGTCTTGTTCAATCGCTGGCAGTGAAGGGTGGGCCACGGCCGCTGATAGCGACTCCAACAGTCCTGATATTGACCCATATAGCAATAGATAAATCAGTTAGTCAAAAAGTCGTTTATTGTTTCGTAAACAATCCATGGGTGGGAGCCGGGCGGTGCCAGAAATATGAAGCTGCGAACAACGCGAGGACAAGGGCCAGAATAGGCCTATAGGGGGCACGGGAGCGCAACGGAGATCGGTGTGTGCGCCAAATATCGATCTTATTCGGTCGTTTTGTACATCAAAAACTCTCCTACCTGAGCACAATTAACATTTCTCCTGTGGAAAATTGGAAGGGAGAGGAGCTGCCCCTGCCCTCTTTCTGGTGCCACCCGAGACAAACGCGACAATATATGGCAAGATAAGCATACGGTGCAGCTCCAACGAAACAGGACAGAAAGGGCGGAACCCTCAGCGGGGTCTAGGGACAGAGCCCCTGGTCACGGGGCCTGAAGCTGAAACACTTTTGGCTTTTAAATTTTCAATGAAAGCCGCAAATTTGCCCACTTTAAAAAAATGAAACGCAAAAAAACTCAGATACAATTTGTGTTGTCTTTGCAAAACAAGTATTTTAAGCAAAGCTCACGAGACGCGCGAAAGCCTATAGCAGTTCTTGCTCGCAGGTAATCTTAGTCTATCTCCAAACATTTCGTCGTAATTCACTCTTTTGCAGCCAAAAATCGCCAAAAAATCACGTTAAATCAATATTTTTAGGGTTCAAGGTCATTCAAGGTCATCGATGTTCATGAATCCAAAAAGCCTGTCACCAGTGCTTGTTATGATAAGCAGCATGTCTGTGCCTATCTGCAACCAGATTCACGCTACACGCGATAATAGCGGTAAAATAACCACTTTTTAGGAGGGTAGCTGTCTTTGACGCCCGCCTGTGCCGGCCTCCTTGAACCTAGGGGGTCGGGACTTGGACTGCTAAAATCGACGTTGAATGCTGAAAATTTTGTACGCAGGTTGTCTTGGTCTATCTCCAGCCAATTCGTCGCAATTCGGTGTTGAAATGTGCGCTGCATCCAAAAATTGCGAAAAATTCACTAAAAACCGCTTTTTGAGGAATTCAAGGTCGTTCAAGGTCATCGATGTTCATGAATCCAAAAAGCCTGTCACCAGTGTTTGTTATGATAAGCAGCATGTATGTACCTATCTGCAACCGTTTTCACATTATTCGAGCCAATAACGGCAAAATAACGTCTTTTAGGGGGGTACCCCTCTTCGACGCCCTCGTTCGAGGGGAACCCCTGCACCCAGTGGCACGAAATTTTGTTACGATAAACTAGAGACCTTGCGGCAGCCCACAGTGAAGATTTCGTGATCCTAGCTTGCACCGTTTTGATACAGCTCACGAGTGTGACAGACAGACAGACAGACAGACGGACGGACAGACGGACAGACGCCCAGACGATGGCAAAGACGCGCGAAGCATTCTGCTTTCGCGCGTAAAAATGAAGTTTATTAGGCCGCAATACAGTACATTAAAGAAAAGTGATAGACTTGACGATTTTGGGTAAATTTCCACATGTTTATTTATTTTGTATTTTGCACATATTTAAGAAAACCACAAAATTTTTATCATACATAGCATGATAGCATGAGGCTCCTGAGCATCCAAGCATACGTGAGCCCCCCTCCCCCCGGCCGCGGAGTACGGGGGGCCTTTCCGCCGGCTCTGAAATCAACGCGAATAAAAACCTGATAACGAGGAAAGTCGTAAAAATGAAAAAAACAGAACTAAATAATCACAAACGCTCGTAAAATTCTAACATTTTAATACCAACCGATTAACTCAGCCTTCAATCCCTCGGAGGGAGCTAAATTGAGTACCAACCTGCCTGCAGGCTGCATGGGTTAACGTGGGTTAACCATCGTGCGTCGGATGGCAGGTGTGCGACCAAATATGGCAGGTGGCGTTTCGTAGCTCACAGATCGGTTCTCGAGCAGAGCTATAGGCACACGTAACTTTTTTAGCTTTTAAAGAGTTTCGCGTATTTGCGTCATGGAATGAAAGTCGTACCTTCGACGTCGACGAGATCGAGTGAAAGTGCGGCAGTGACAAGACGTATAGCATAGGGCACGTGATGACACAGTGCTCCAAGGTGACGGATGTCATCGTCACCTAGGTCTGGACTCAGCTGAACACATACATACATACACCGTAGATACACACAATGCTTAGTCTAGATCTATAGGGACAGTTAAAGTACACAGAATTACAGAATTACCTTTGCCACCTGACTCGTCAAACTGATGGTTCTATATGAGACTCACATTCTTCGGTACCTAAATTTTTAAGCAAAGCCATAAAATAGACTTGCACAAATCATCCGGCATACTCCCCGAGTCATACATGATATTGGCTAACACTGTCAGAAATTAATAATGTAATGTTTTTACTGACATGCAGAAAGAGCTGATCAGCTGATTGGCGGAGATCGGGTATTCTGTAGGTCACGTGACTGGCACCGAAGCGCCCCCGGTAGAAAGACCTGCGACTAGTCACGAGCACAGACAGCCGCGGACAGCGGGATACCAGCTGATCCAACATGGCCGACAGCTGAATGTCGCGGCGCTGATCAACGTCAAGGTTGTCGAGAATGAGAAGCAGCGATTGGTCGCGGCACGACAGCCAATGGCAGAACCAGCCCACATCACCTGCAGCTCATGAATAAACATCACCTCAACTTGAGCCCTAATAGCCTCTACTCTATTCCTAGATTCCGATTATACTGTGCTGAAAATATTTATAATTATCTGCTACCAACATTGTTCTGCAACCGCAAATCTCCATTATATACTTAAGTTATTTTACCAAAAACCAAACTCACTATTTCCGGTTCAGATAGCTTAGAACACATTCAGTAGTTTTCATTCGTTTTCACCTTTATGTTCGTGTTTCGTTCAGTTTTTCGTGCATATTTGTCGTTAATTAGAGAAAAAAATTTCTAGTGCATTTGCGAATATACTGCAACCTCTGAAAACGTACAACAAAGTAACAAACATGCATTCATTTCTGTTTTCAAATGTTAACTTTTGTTTCTAGTGTTATATTATATTTTTTTATGCCATTATTATTTTATAACTTTTTACAATTTTTAAGCAAAGCCATAAAATAGACTTGCACAAATCATCCATAAGGATGATTTGTGCATTGCTCCTTTAACCCATTTGTGCATTCTTGCATTGCTCCTTTTAAGGAGCAATGTAAGAACCGCGTGCGATGACGTCAAAGAAACCTGTGTCGTGCGGTTGTCGATGACGTAGTCCGAAGACGGCAAGAATGCGTGACGTCAGGCTCCCGAATGTGCCGTCGCATCCACGGCATTCCACTAGCATCGAGGTGAATCCGACAGAACCACTGGAAAGGTCCTGAGGTACGTCTCCAGTCTGTCTTCCCATCAACCCTCTAGCCACTGCCGCCGCCACGGTCGACTTACCCACACCGTGGCAACCGCACAGCGTCACCAGGCGTCGAGCACTTGCTGCGTTGCCAGGGACGCCGCCGCCGCCGTTGCCTAGCAACCATCGCGTCAGCTGCTGCAGCTCAGCGTCTCGACCAATCAGCGGCGACGACTCTGCCCCTGCCGCTGCCTGACGAATGTTTGACCCCAGCTCCGGAACGTGTAGAGCTGCACGGAATCAGATTACAAAACGTAGGCTTTAATGGGCACGAAAACATTACATTGCCCAGCACCCAGAGAACCTATCCGAACGTACTCTACCAATTATATACTTACTCCAAATGTTAATTTGTCATTTATGAATACGAAGACTGAAGTCTACGTGGGGTCAAAAGAGGTCACGTTTTCATGAGCGCTTACAAACGTTATTAACCCATTTATGCCTACTCTCCCATACATGGGACGCCTAATTTAACGGTAGATGATAAAAATAATTTGGGCACTAATGGGTTAAAACTATTTTCCGCACAAAACGCGCTTTTGACATCTTTGTAAAATAATATTTTTTTCTAACGTATACTGCACATGTATGAATTAAATCAAATGACTTAAATTTATGAATTAAACTATAAACTACAGTACCTTTGAGCGCGTTGACAACTCTCTGCCGTCGTGAGTTAGGAAGCGACCACAGCTTGCCTGCTGCCGGTGTACTGTCCACGTGACCAGTCGGTGATGACGTCACACCGCCGTCGACATCTTGGACCGACGACCGCCATATTGGCGTCGAGTCTATAGTGGTGACGTCATCGGCGAATGGCATCCGGTCAGCGGCCATGCGACAGCGAGCTCTGGGAGATATGCTGGCAGCGCCTGCAGCGTGTTCAATCAATCAATGGATCACTCAATTAATCAATCAATTTATTGATTGATTCAGTATTGCAGCGTACTGGATGGGTATGCAATGCAAACACCATGTATAAAATAAATAAAAGAGGTAAACATTTCAGAGTAGAGCTCGCGGGTATGACTGAGACACCGGCTAAAAACGTAAGAAGCGAAGATGAGCACTACATAGGCCTACACACCCATTCATTCACACACCATCCAACGCAATGTAACTGACGGAACGCTGCAACGAACGTAGCTGACCGCTTTTCTATGCTGTTGTTTTGGTTTTGGCCGTTGCGTCAGCTGCGTTTGCTGCGTACGTTGCGTGTGTAGCGTTGGATGGAAACTTCGCTTTAGTCGCACTCGCAGAGCTGTGAAACGGCGACGAGACGCTAACTTGAAGGCTGGTTGATCTTAATACCTAACTAACAGTCCGAAATCGACTCAACGTCAACGAAACCAGGCTAGGCTACCGATACCGTAATTTTGCCAACCTTCAAGCGTGGAAGACTTGGACTGCGTCAGTATTTCATGTTTGGTCTCTGATCCCGAGCCGTCAGTGACGTCATTCGTCTTGATGTCGGCTTTCTTGCTGGCAGCTTCAGACGGCGACTTCTCATCCGGCGTGCGAGCTGCGTACGAAATATTCATACAAAACACTACAATAA
>Ga0209367_1005857_pt1 | contig 17023 bp, 15 predicted proteins | sample WorMetLIZISLAND2_FD_187412 | JGI IMG/M metagenome (GOLD analysis project Ga0209367, IMG submission 187412) | Marine gutless worms symbiont microbial communities from Max Planck institute for Marine Microbiology, Germany - Olavius geniculatus... ... | reverse complement strand
CATCTTTCCCATTGCCCAACTCAGTTACCGTTGACTGGTGAAATGTCATAAACCATCGACTGCGTCTCACTGCTGAACAGAAGTCTGTACTGTGTATAACTCAGATTCTCGGAATTCTCGATGGGTGAGAAATGTAATTCTCGAGATCGAGAATTTTTTTTTGAGTCTTGAGCGAGTTGAATCTTGTTAAATCCCTAAATGGTTGGTTTCAATGTAGAGACGAAGAGCTTTGTAAAGTTGTTGTTCGACGTCTTATCATCTGGTGAATACGACGCCGATCTCAAAGCTAAGCGAGCGGCAGACGGAGATTTGGCAGAAGGTCCAGGAGTCACAGGATCAATGACTGCATCCAGCATTATCAGCTCACACAGTGCAGATTCTGTGGATACGAAGACTAATCGACCCGGAGCGATAGTCCAGCCACTGAAGGTCGTTGGAAACAATAACGGATCGTCGGATGATTACAGAGACTCGGATGTTTATCGGCCCAGGCATGTTGTCCAACATCACACGGAGTCTCAGCATAGGAGAGACTGGAAGAGAAAGTCACCTCAGAGAATTGTAAGTTGACATCATCATCACTCTCTGTCCTATAGCACTTCATCATTTGTTATCCTGTCAACCCAGCTGATCTTTTCTATTCTCTGTCAGCCTGTATCTTTTGCCATGTCTCAGCAGCATGAAGAGCAATGCTCCACTCTGTACATTTTATTATTTTTTCTTTGTGTATTCAATTTTTCAGTTTGTGGTTGTTTTTTCATTTGACTGCTTGCAATCGTTGGCTTTGTAATTGACCTACGTGCACACAAACACCATTGTGCTGACTATTTTACAGACCTGCATTCCTGCAAATGTGTTAGCAGCTGGTTTTCTCCCAATTCTCAATCTCCACTGATTTTTAATCCCACCAAGTCTTTCCCGAATTTTTCTTAATCAACTGCATGATGTAGGTGCGGTGTTTTAGTACTTTTTCAATTAAAAAAATACTAAATCAAATATATTTGAACAAAATTTGGCTGTTTGTTAAAAATGCTGTTTCTAGTTACTATACTCATTGCATGTTTTTGTGTTTGGAATATTAGCAAAACCTATTTGCTAGTCTAGTTATTTGCCAGTTCTTGTTGGCTAATACAGAGAATCCTGTCAGGCTTCCATTCCTTGACTATTGTCATGCATTATATAACTTATATAATTATCACATACATGTAATAACTGATCAGTTGATGAACTAGCCTGGCTGCAGAGATAAGGCATAGTGTGCTGTGTTAAATGTGTGTACATTGAAAGTTATGGTTGTTTAATGTGCTGATGCAGGACAGTCCTTTGGATTCTCGTTCTCAGATGTCGTCAGCCACATCTTCTAGACCATCTCACAGCGATCGGTAATGTTTTATTAGGTTTATCACATCATTATTATTTTTTATTATTAGTGTTATATTTATTTTATATAGTGCCATATGCAGAGCTTCAGAGGTGTATTCTGAGCTGGACAGACTGATATTAGTAACTTTCTAATGCTTTGGTGCTGCTGCTAGTTGGATGATGTGCAATGTATTTGGTGTGTTCACTGCATAGTTTCTGTTTATTTTGCCACCTCTTATACTGTTTTGTTTCTGTGCCCAGTGAAACATTTTCTTCCATCAAAATGGTATACGAATATGTTCATAGCTGGGCTGGTAAAAGTCTACATCATCTATTTTGCAATCACTCCACTGAACAGTGTATAATGATCATAGTGGCATAGTCTCTGTTACAGGATGTCCATGAACAAATTAACATAATGAAATCAGAAAAGAATAGCATTGTTTTGCATCGTTTTTTAATGAAATGCATACAAGAATTAACACCAATGTTCAGAGTGGCAGAAAGCGGCGGAAACCCATTTTTTGCGTCACCGGTTTAAACTGTCTTTGAGTCAAACAGCTGCATTTTTTGGTGCAGTTTTGATCGCCGACAACACCCAAACTTTGACTCACAGAAGAACCGCTATTCACCAGCACCATACCGTGGCAACACCACTCGGCCTTCGGATAGCCGACGACGCTCGAGATCTAGGTCAAGATCAAGGTCACGACCTTTGACCCGGCGGAGGTCACGGAGCAATTCAGCCAGCTCGCAGTCTAGCTCTCCTTCCCTGCCTTCCAAAAGTACTCTCATTCATTTGTTAATTTTGTAACTTTGCATCTGACGATGCGGCCATTAACAGGGTTCCCACATTTTCTGGAAAGTCCTGGAAAGTCGTGGATTTTTTCCTTGATTTTTCAGGACCTGGAAATTGTTGGAAAATGAAAATTGTGGATAATTAATAAGTTTTTTGGGGGTATAAAATAAAGAGCATGTAGCACTAGCATAGAATCACGCTTACTTACGGATACTAAAATATGTTGACGCAATAAATGATGAAATATTTGGCATACCAATTTCCGTGCGTTTCCTGACAATTCTTGCTTAAGCCGAACTATGTGGATTAGATTAAATTCTGTGCAATAGGCAACTGCTGCTTGTCATGTTATATTTAGATGTTGGCAGGCTCCAAGAAAGTACTGGAAAAAGCGTTTTGAAAGTTTTGGAAAAGTCCTGGAAATTTGTGGGAAACCTGCATTGGGCATCTGTTCAAGCTTTGGGATTAGTGGAGAAACCAGTGCTCACCAGTTTTCATCACGGCTTACTTAGTTACATGCATTGTGTGTTATTATCTTGTCCTGGTCATGTAGCCGACCGGTGCTTAGAACTCATTACCAGACAATCTGCATGTTCCATTGCTAGGCAGCAATAACTTTAGGCATGGTTTAAAAACTGTACTTTTCATGATGTATTAGTCTACTTAGGGCATACTTAGAGATGGTTCATCATGAAATTGTGCTGTATAAATTTAATGCTGATTGTTGACGTTGAGATCTCTTTAATGTTTTGATTTGCATGACTGAAAATGCGACTTGCACCACTGTCACTTTTGTTAACTAAACTTTCTTACTATGTTTCAGAGGGGCACAGCCTGCTTTACATTTTATGTAGCATATTGTCTGTATGGTACCTGACTGCTATTTCGGAGGTCCACTGTGCAGATACGTGCCACAGTGCTAGGGTTAAGGTCAGGGTTAGCTAGGGTTGTTGTTAGTGGGAATGGTGGAACTTTGCAATAGTGAACATTTGGAATAACCCAATAACCCAAGTCATCTGTACAACATTGCTGATAGCTGCATTTACTTGTTGAAGGGCGTAGGGTGTTCGGTGGTTCACCTGGTCCTGAGACTGCATTGGACACACGGCTTGGCTCTGGAAATAGATGTCAAGATTATGACGGTATGATAGATATATTTTTATACAGTACATTTTATGTCATCGGAAGATCAGTAGAATATAGTGTAAACTATAAAAAGTGTGGCTGTCAGTTGATCGATAAAGCCTCAACAAGTCTTGCCTTCTGTTCTGCTTAACTTCATTGAGTCAGTTATCGGAAATGGAAAGTCCACAAAATTTTCAATAACACAGTGAAAACCGCAAGACTTAATCTTGTCTGGTTCTCTAGATGGCATTGCAATCATCCACAGGCAACTACATATGAGTGTAACTCATAGATTTTTAGGAATGCGCATGCCAAATTTTGCATTTTATATTTAAGGTTATAAAGGAAATCTGGAGAAAATGTAGGATAATCTAAAATTTTGAGTGGGAAGCATTGGTTGAGTTGATATGGAATGACCCTTTTGTAGATAGACTTCAGTCTGTTCATGGTCAGGGATAGGCTGTGACTTCTAGAGCTCTCGGTGTTTTCATTGTTATTAGGTGGAATCGCTTAGTGCATACAATTCCAACTACTGCTGCACATTTCTCCGTAGCGTGGTCTGTCTGTTGTCTGTCTGTCACATTTATGCTCCCTGCTTAAACTGTTGCACGGATTTAGATGACATTTTGCACGTACATTTGTCGGGTTCAGTGACACATTGTGTTAGATGAAGCTTCCTTGCACTTAGACGAAAGGGACATTTTGGGTCAAACTTGAGCCAAAACATGCAAATTTTGCAAATTGTAGCCAAGCCATCCATCAGTCTTTACTGTCACACGGCAAATACAAATCAGGAGTTAGCAATTCCGCCTTTCGCCAAATCACTCTGGTTCTTGTTGTATCAAGATACCGTTGTATGTTTTTTCTTGTGTTGCAGAGAGAGGTTACTGTGTGCGTGGTGACCTGTGTCCGTATGATCATGGTGTTGATCCTGTCGTAGTGGATAATGTCGGCATTCGTGCCTCAGTCCTTGGTTTGCCCAGTATGTCTCTTCTTGTGTTTGTTGTTTTGGGATTAATTTTTCATTCTTCTAGTTAACTAATAGCAGTTCCTGTTCATCATTTTGTCATCATGACAGCAGTAATTAATACCATTTACACTTTACTGTAATAAAAACTGTGGTGCATTATAATGTTTGTGTAGAAGTTGACCTACCCCCAGGGCTAACCCAGGATTGCCCAGATCTGTGGGGTTGTACAGACCTGTGATTGAACCGGGGACTTTCAGATCTTCAGTCTAACAGTCTCTCAACTGTGCTGCCTAAACTGGCATTGTCCAATAACAGCTGTCATTGCTAATAACAACAGTACTGGACAATGCTGACCGTATGGTTATGCAAAGAAATAAGTAACTGTGCAAGCACAGGCATCATGAATAATGATGATAGTAATAATAATTCTATTTTTATAGCACCATAGCATTTTAAAATACAGAGGTGCTTTTGCCAGTCTTGAATATTAATGAGTTAGGTTAACTGACTGATTAGGAAATAGAAACTGATTCTTAATGTAGCAGTCCCTTTTTGTGCTCTCCGGAGGTATATATGATCTGTCTCTGCTGTTTACAGGGTGCGGCAAAAAAAGTAGCTCCCTAAAGTTTTTCGCCGTTTTCTCAGCAACCGCTTGGAATTTCAATTTGGAATTTTACATATTTATTGACCAGTGGCCTCCAAATTTGCCAAATATAAACCGAATAGACTATCACATGTTGCAGGCTTACCGCAAGCTTAAAACAAAGCCGAAAATAATGCCGAACTCAAGGAAACGCTTCAGGTTATCTGGGGCAACTTGCCACAAGGACCGATCGACAAGGTTTTGAAAGACTTCTCAAATTAAGCGACTGAAAAATTGTGTTCAAGCTTGGAGCTGGCGGTGTCCACTTTGAACATTCACAGTGACAATGGAATTCTGACATCTGATCATTAGTTAACTGTGTTGTTTCAATGATGTTATTGATTGGTATTGTAGCTTGAACATTTTTAATGCTAAAAAATCGTTAGGCGGTCATGTTAAAAAATCTATAACTTTGTCATTTTTCAATAGAATCACATTTTACTTGGCACTTAGCCCTGGAACATTCCAGTAAATAAACTTGTAAAATTTCACATTAAAATGCCAAACGGTTGCTGAGAAAACATCAAAAAACTTTTTGCTGCACCCTGTAGTTATCTCAGTCGAAGACAGGACATTGTGTTTATACAGTTTATCTGTTTGGCTGTCCACAGGTTGTGGAAAAAGTTACAAGCTGATCTTGATGAGTTTTGTTCTGCAATTTTTTTTTACTTTTAAACTTTTTGCAACACTATACTTTTAGGGACCTGTGCAATTTGAAACGTTCGAGAAGTCTGGTTTGTTTTGGTTAAAAACGACTTTTTAAACGCTTGGATTCAGCAGCTGATTGAATAAGATGTGTGTGGTCTGCTGTATGTACTTTAGGTGAGCCATCGTCAGCCAGGCCGGTGGAGTCACAGCCTGGTGCAGAGTTGGGTCATTCGCTGGTTCCACCCACTGTACAATATCATCCCGGACTGCCAACTTCTTACCTGCCACCCCCGCCAGGTCTTATCTCATATCTTTACCCGATGAGTCTTAGCTAATACGTCTACCAGTTACCATGACTTCTGCCATATTTCATTCATTAATAGTAGTGGCAGTGACTGATTCTGGGTTAAACTGTGTGATTGTATTTGTCTACTGCTGTGTGTGCTATTTCGCAGTTAAAGGTTAAATTATATAGTTCTTTATAGGAACTGATCTCAAAGCTACGGAGCATCACCTGCCATATGGGATCACACAGTACTACCTGCCACCCAACACAGGTGAATGAATGCACGCCACCTTACTGCGATCTTAACCCCAGTCGGACAGGCTGTTACTTGATTTCTCTACCCAAGATGGATAGAAGGCTGAGTTGGCGTTGGTTATATACCTTGACGGTTTACCTGTCTGTAGACAGTCACCCATCCGAGTACTGACCAGATGATATGGACTCAGCTGAGAGTTGAACCCACAACCTCGCGATCATAAGTCTGACACCCTAGAGTTACGTCACCGAGCTACCCTATAAACCAGTTATATCACTGGATTGATTGCAAAATGGGGACTTTGGAGTTTCAAAACACGGCCAGGCTGCGATTGTGAAAGAAATGTGATGAACCATAGGGAACCTGTAGTCTTTAGCCATGGACAGAATCATTTCATTTCAAGCCGTTGTTGATTTGTCGGTGTTGGTATGGTATTGTAAAGAGCACTGCAGTCTGGAGACCAACCGTTGTAGATAATAAGTCAAGGTATTATGTTTATATTGTTCTACAGCTGGAATGCTGCTTGCGCCTGGCATGTTGGCACCTCCACCTCGGCTTGTGGCACCCACACATGGTAATTGTCTCTGAACTGATGTTAATCTGTTCTTTATGTAAACATATACATTAATTTTATCTCTCGTAATTTATCGTTACAGTGTGTAACTCTTTTGTGCTCTGAATAATGTCGGTTATGTATTAGATACATGTACTAGGCATCTTTCTTGTTCTACTTACCCTTTGGGCACTGTAAACATAAACTAAATTTTTGCCAAAGTTTGCATTTTTGACATCATGTGTGCCGTCATATATTATTTACTCGTATGTGACACTGTTGTTAAATTGGCAATGAGTAAGTAAAGTGAAAGTTTGCGTTTTGTCGACTTGAACGATGAAGCAGTGTGTGGAGTGTGTTTTTTGTTAATATATCAAGATAAGAAGTACTGGTATACTAAAGAATTTTTCCAAAGAAGTTTTGAAACTGGGGTGATTATGTCACATGGTCTGTATAAGTGCATCTGATTGGTTGAACTAGTTTGCCTTTATTGATAAGAAAAGAAGAACCTCTTAGGCAACACAAAGAATGCCGTCGAAATTTCCGAAAAGAAAGCTTTTTGTAATTACTAGCGAAGTACCCGCCGTATGGGCGGGTTACTTTGCTAGTGAAATGAATACATGCTAAATTTTGGGAGACGTTGTACTCAGTACATGGTACTGATAATGTGCAGAGGGCGCCACTGATCCAATTGCCAGCGTGAGCCAGCACACATCGCAGAGACTATAAAATTCATGGCCGGCCTTGAGGCCTTAGGCTGTGACTTTTAAGTGGTTGTCATTTGCCAGATGTCGCCACGAACCTCAGCACTGTACTGACAAACTTGACAGAATCAGTGGGGAAAGAAGACCCAGCAACTTAGCCCCTGCCCCCTCGTGGGTGCAGGTGGGGGACACATACTCGAGACTCAAGGACTCGAACATTGCGGTTGGGGGGTCCGCGACTGTGCAGCAGGGAAGGCGCTAGAGGGGACTGACTGACAGACAGACAGACTTTCCGCCCATTATAGTAAGATGAAATCACCTGACATAAGAAGATCTTTGGAAAACGTCTTAGAGGAAATTTTCGAAAATGTGTTCGCAGGACACTATACAAAGCTTATCAATCATTATTGGCATTATACCCCATTTACACGAGGAAGCATACGTGGAGCACATCTATTCAATATATACCATTATCAAGCCAGCTCTAAGAGTGCATGAAGTGTGCTTTTAGTTTGCTTTAAGCTTGCTCTAAGTGTGCATCATGTAATCTTCTTTATGTAAAAGGGGTATTAGTATTAGTATCTTATGTCTGTATGTGCGTTGTAGAGCCATATCTGCCGGAGCCGTTCTGTCCAAAGCCTCCGCAAGTTGCAGTGAGACAGCAGACAGTACTAGCAGCGCCCCCATCCCTTCCACCTCCCCCTGGGCATCACACCGGCCCTACGCTGCCAATCACTTCGATACAGTGGACCACCCATCGTGTTGTGAGACCACCCACAGCCGGCTATGTTGATACTAGCAGCCGGCCTCCAGTCATGAGTCTGCCACCGCCCCCGATGGCACCGCCGCCACAGTTTGACACTCGGCCGGGTGGTTATGTCAGTCGTGATATGGTCATTCCTGTTTTGTCAACATGCAGGGAAGAGCAGCCTCCCGGTACAGGTTGGTTGAAAGCAGAGAACCTTGCAAAAAACCTGGGTAACTAAGTAGTGTTGTTTATTGGATGATATGGTTATTGTAGTGATGTCGACTGGCAGCTCTGCCAATCTATTTGTGCCCACTTGCAGTGAAAAACAGTACAGTAAAGGGCTGTTTGCGATCTCGGGACTAAGGATACCACTTTTTAATTGTTCCTGATAGTCAAATGTGTGTTAAGCACTTAATAACTGAAAAATGAATCTTTGGGCACTGTCCTTCAACAATGAACATAAGCAAAGCCTTTTGTCTTTGAATAGACTCGTAGGTTGAAACGTAACTTAATAATTTGATATATTCATCAAATTACAATCTTTATATACATTGTTGTTGTTGACGTTTCGGCAACCGCTGCTGCCTTCATCAGAATGACTGTCCACCAGGTGTCGCTGTGGCGGACAGTAAGTAATCATAGATGTGTGGAAGTTGGTAGGACTCCTCGACTCGGTTCATCGACTTGTCTTGTTCTTTTCTAATGTGTATCGCTTCCCTGATCCACCGGTCTATTCTGTTGCTTTCTCTGTTGATCACCTTGGCGCGCTCTCAATCTGTGATGTGGTTGAGAGAGATGGCGTGGTCTGTGACTGCTGACTTGGTGAAAGCGACACCTGGTGGACAGTCGTTCCGACGAAGGCAGAGTCTGGTACTCTGTTCATAAATTTGGTTACAAAGTAAGAAATACTTTTGACTATATACAGTAACGATTTTTGTACCAAAACTTTTCTGATATTAAATCAGGATTTTTGGAGTTATTCAGAAATGTAGCAGGTGTTCGCTTTTTTAGGACACGGTGTATTTTTTAGTCAGCTAATGAGCACCGAGGTCTGTCCATCAAGAGTTTGGTTATTGCATGTTGAGTGCCTTGGGATTACCATTATTATGTATATGCGACTGTAGTACTGAGCAAAGCATCACTTCCTGCTGTAATGGAGAGCTCGGAACCAGCAGCTGTAACAGTAACATCAGCATCGCCGTTATCATCGTCGTCATCCGTTACATCAACTTTTGCCTCCGGACCAACCAAGGTCTTCCACAGACAACACCAAGGTGCTGTAGACTTCTTACGTTACTAAACACTGTACTGCAATGTAATTGATTTTTAAAGCTTAATTTTGGGGCATAAGCGCATCTTTGATTCTCGATTTGATTGACTAATAGTTTGAAAGAAATGCTACTCGAACTAAACTGATGATGGTGTGAATATTGTTCTAGATGAAATTGATTTTTAATTCACAATAAATGCTGTTTATAACAAATGGATGATTAAGTATTGGGGAGTAATGGTGTAGTTGAAGTTAAATTTTTATCTTAATGCTGCTGTGCAGCATTCTGTTCGTAGTCGCAAGGAATTATAAAACAGTCCTGAGTACCGGCATACCTGGGCAACCTCCTACATACAGCCTTCCAGAAGTTTACGTTCATTCGCAGCCAATTTTCTTCATCAACCCCTAGTTAGGCTGCTACTACTACTTTCTCGTCTTGTTCCTTCTCCGTCGCTGCTCCTATACTCACTGGAACAGACTGTCTGCGAACACTAAGGTCCAGTTTTTCCATCTCCAATCAAATCAAATTTGATCTCCGATTTACTGATCTTCGATTAACTTGATGTTCAGAATTGATCGTCGATCAACTGTGTTTCGTTTTAACAGGCATTTTCGATCTCCGATTACGTGATTGGCGATTAGCTGATCGGCCATCAACCGAGCCTACTTTATGCAAATCTGATTGGCTGACAGTGACCTCAGTTTGCGGTGTTGCGCTAAATTACCCAGCATGCGCTGCGACTGGACGCCATAGCCAGTGAACGTCATCATAGCAACGTTATCAACAATATCGTCTGCTGTCAAAGAAACGTTCTATCACAAATCTATACGGGAGCGTCTATCCATTTTGTTTCTTTACAAAACACCATGCATAGTATGAATGGATCATTAGTGACTGATCGCCATGCCTGGAACTTCATTTTAATGCGTGAATTGTCATCCTGACCGGCGACGTAAAGCGATGTTTCTGGTGCGAATAAGCAACGAACTGCAGATCGCCATGTTTAATCGTCAATTATCTGACTTGATCCGCCAATATTCAGCCATCAACGTGATGGGAGATTTGATGGACAATCAGTCGCTAATTGGCGATGGAAAAACAGTTATTGAAATGATCTCAGATCAAGTTCCAAAGTTGATCGGAGATTAATTTGATCGGCCATCAAATGTGCATGGAAAAATGGGACCTTAATCAGCCAGTAGTTTTGGAACTTTTAAATCTAAGCTTTAGACCAAACCGTTTACCATTGTCTGCCATGCTTAAGACAGGCCAGGACTAACACAGCACTTCTGAAATGCAATTGACATCGTGACAATGGCTGGTGCTATGTCAAATTGTTTTTAGATTAGTTTAGATTACATAAGGTTAGAGCTGTTGAAGCATTAACTTTTTAACACGTTGACTTATTGCGTTAATTTTTTAAACTCATAATGCATCGATAATATTTCTGATATTGTAAGTAGAATACATCGAGATTCGAGAGGGTGACAGGAATGAAGCTTACGAAGCAACAAAACAATTTATAATAATTTGAATATTGTTCGATTGTCAAATAACCATGGTCTAATAGAATATTGGAACTCCTTTTTTGCAGAAATTAGTAACTTTACATATGTGCTTAATGTTTTAACACACATTTATTTTTTTCTGACAGCTCTAGTTTTTAGATTAGGTTAGATGTTTGAATGGTTGGCTGTAGGTGCGTCGTGGTCGGAGAAGCAGAAGTATGCATCAAACACAACACTGGAGTTGAGACGAATCCCTCACGACATGAACAACATCACCAAGATCAACGAACATTTCGCACGATTCGGAACACTCGTCAACCTGCAGGTCTGTTAAGAAAGCTACATTCAAATTATTTCTATATTTGGAAAAGCTTAAATTCATGTACTCAAATATTATTTAAAAAGTCAAATTACAGGCACCACTTCTTAAGCAGAAGAACAATAGATAATCTTAGCATCGTCCACTCTTAAATTCCCCAAACGTTTAGCCCCCAATTTTGTATTGTTGTCTGTCCAATGCAATGCCTAGCATTGGACAGAGTATAAAATCACCTTTGTGTCTGTGCATGCGTTCGTGCATTTCTTAAGCTATCTTCATTCCACCTTCCTTTTCCTTCTCCTTTCCCTTATCCTTTCCTCTTTTTTTCTTTTCCTTTCCCTTTCCACTTCCTCTTTTCCTTTCTCTTTTCTCTTCCTCTTTTTTCTTCCCTTTTCCATTTCCCTTCCTCTTCTCTTTACTTTTCATTTCTTTTCTCTTTTCCTTTCCCTTCCTTTTTCCTTTCCCTTCCCTTTTTCAATTCCCTTCCCTATCCCTTTACCTTCCATTCCTTTTCTCCTTCCCCTTTCCCTTCCTTTTTCTTTTTTACTTTCCTTTTCCCTTCTCTTTCTCTCCCCTTTCCTCTTTCTTTTTCCATTCTTCCATCTTTCTTTCTGTGTCCAGGTCTGTGCGTCCAATATTTGAGGCGCCATATCTCCATAATGGTGCAAGATAGACGCATGGGTCACTATGGACCACCCATAAAAAGTCGACTCCAGGAGTCGAATGGTCACGTGACCGATGACGTCACCTGACCCCAAAAGGTCAAACTTGTGACCCCATTATCTTTGAGGTGCCATATCTCCATAACGGTGCAAGATAAATGCATGGTAACGATGGACCATTTATAGTGAATTGAATGATCTCGTGACTGACAGTGTCTGTTGTTTAGTTAAAATAATACAGAAGGATGAAAGGGTCATTGCTGCTGTACAATTTGAAATTAAACTGTTTGATTTTTTTCTACCAGTCTAAACAGCTCACTAATTATATTTATACGGACATATACTGTAAACTATCGAAATGCAGTGGACAGACTCCGTGTTCGTATGAACATTATCTTGTTGGGAGAGAATTTTCCAACTATCACTGCATGCTGATGAAGACTCAAGAGTGGAAATGCAGGAACAACCTTGTTTGAAGCTTTTTCTCGTATTTTATCATTGTTGGTATATTGTATTCGTTGTTGCAGTTTTTTTGCTGGCTGCTGCTATAAGTGTTATGATGGCTTGGGTCGTATTCTTCAGCCAGTGCTTTGTAGTGGTGTAACTCAAGACACAACAGACATAGGAAGCTTCTCTTAGCTAATCATTATTGATTGGTGGCATGGCATTGCCAGACATTGAGTCGAATAAACGAAGTTATTTTACAGCGGGCTTGGTTGGTACTCAGATAGGTGATTCTCTGTGGGAAGGTAAACTATCTCCATGCAAAGCCTGCCAGCCAGCTGGGTCAACTCAGTGGGATGGTACAGTGAATATCAGCTTCGGGCTGAGAGTAATAAATGGTGATGGTGAGTCTACCACTATAGCTGCCTATTAGATGATCTGCGGCTCAAACAAATCGGCCTGGTCATATCCGTGGTCACCCCACAGTGTAAACTGGTGTCTGGCTGAGGGCTAAGGAAATGCAGATCAGTGTCGCTCTGTGGGTCTTAAGGCTCAGGAAGGACTTTACGTTTTTACATTATTGCATAGGTCGTATACGATGGAGACCCAGAGGCCGCACTGGTAACGTTTGCCAGCCATGCGCAGGCCGGTGCTGCATATCGCTGCAGTGAACCGCTGTTCAACAACCGATTTATCAAGGTCTTCTGGCACAACCCTGACCGCAAGAACATTTCCACTGGTGCCTCCACAGCCAGTGGTCAGCAGTCAACCCAGCAGGTCATCAGATTGGTTGAGATATAGTAGACTTTTGTGTAGCTGTAATAGACATAGTTAGATTTGTCTAGCTGTAATAGACAGAATAAGATACATCTAGATAGATATGTTCATCGTTTGTCTGTTTATTGTTCGATGCTTTCCACGACAGGCTGAAAATGGTTTTGGGTGGATGATATCGACAAATGGGATATATAGGTTGAGATAAAATAGACATAATAAGATATGTTTAGATATCTAGATACATCTAGATATGTTCGTCGTATATACCAACTGTTTATTGTTCCATGCTTTGGATAATAGGATCAAACAATGTCCTTGGATGTAGATTTAAGGCGCGTACAGAGCCACGTAACTGAACTGAACTGGCATGGTTTAGTTTTCAACGAACTGGCCAATGGGCAAGGAGGGCGAGCCCATTGGTCATTGGTTGACGGGTATGTGAGCAGAGTCACATAGTCTGACAAGAGGAGAACAAAACTTCTCTGTGGTTTCTTGACGGATGCAGTTGAACCGTGATCTGTTCGTATCACATCCTAATGGATTACATCGACCTAGGCAAACTACATCGGTCTTCACTCTTGAAGTTCATCGAAACTTTCAAGAGATTGTTCTAGCCAGCTCGCACATCGGGGATGCACATTGGGCCCAACATAGTGGCTCACCCTGAACTGAGTGAGTGGGTGTGTGGCGTTTAACGTTCCACCCGACACAGTACGGGTCATTTTGGGACGGGAAGACTAAATAAGGAGCTTTGGTTTCTGCAGTGAGGATGATCACGATAGTAGTCAGTGGGGACTGAAAATCTGGAGAACAGACTAATTCCGGAGGTTTTCTGGGGAAAAATCTGTTAAATCAAAGGGTACGTGTTTTTGTGCTTTTCGTTTGGATGCCAGGAAAGGGGTTCCAGCCTGTAAAAATACTGCCGCATCGATTCCCTGAAGTTTGCTGTCCATACCAGCTGTCAGCTATTGCGTTACATCATGCCTATAGGCATGCACGCTCCGTTGCCGCAATATCCAGCAGGAGTATGGACATTTGTGTGCTGATCCAGATATTTTATTTAATCGATCGACTATCCTGAGTTTGGCTTGGTTTCCAGGAGAGAATTATCTGAGATGTCGAGGGGGTAGAATGGTAAAACATCCATCTGTTTTTGATGACATTCAAGAAAATCGAAATCATAAACAACTTTATATATGTAGCATTTTTTTTATTTTTATCGAAGTGTTTTTTATGTTCTTGTAATGTTCGTTGAATAATACACAAATTAGTTTGACATATTCGAAGCACTTTGTAGTTTGTAGTTGGGATTTTTTCCAAACACAACTGTAGTTATGATGGTTTGCTGTTCTACCTTTGATGTGCTTTATTAGAGCTGTTAATGATTTGAAACTCGGGCCAGGTGTGCTATAATGTGTGTTAATGTCATACAGGTAAAGTCGTCTGAAGGTGAAGTTAGGACATTCCCACCAGCTCATCAGTTGCAGCTGAACAATCGTCGTAAGCCAGTTGTGACAGCGGCGACAACGACTGACACTCAGTCTGCTGTGACGGTACGAGTCAAATAAAAGTTTCTACTTTTGTCTCTCTTTTTCTTGCTGGCTCTGTCTGTCTCATTTTCAGTCAGCCCTTGCTCTTTCCTGGAAGCTTTCGAAGGCATTTCTACGGTGGAATGATATTTGGAGGTCGGGCCACGTCTCTCTCGAATCCTGGTCATGAATGGACATTAGAACACTAAGCATGTGCAAACTGTATTCTGTTGAAGTACCTAGATAAGAAGTATGTTAGAGAATCTGAACTGTTTTGAAAGCGGAATTTTTACGTTACGTTATCTGTGTAAGCACATGGTTGAACTAGTTTAGAGGGATGAGAAAAGAAGAACTTCTTGGAAACTAGAGCTATCGAAGCATTAAGTTTTTAAAGACATCGACGCAGTGCGCTGATTTTTTAACACACGTTAATTTTTTAATGCATTAATGCATTAATTTGACAGTTCTGTTGGAAACACAGAAAGTTGTCGAGAATTCGGAAAAGAAAATTTTTTAGGAAATTTTTAAGTCATTCAACATAAAGACATACTTAGAAAGTGTTCTAGTAAAATTATGAGAACGTGGCCCCAGGCGCTGTGCCATCTCTTGATCGCCATTGTAGTGAGGAAGGCGGCAAAGTCTTAGCAGGCAACATGGTTTAGGTGTTTCTTCTCGATACGAGAAATGTCAATCTTAGAAATTTCAGTGCACAAATTTGTAATATTGCTGTTGAGTATTATTCTGATTTCAGAACTTGGCTGTAGGTTAGAAATGTTTGCTTTCATGCCAATTGGCAAAATTAGCTTTAATTGTTTCAAGAAAATGATCTACCAGGGGCAGGTGCGAAAATGCCTGTTTGACGTCTGCCTGGGGTCAGAAATTTTATTCACAAAATTTGTCGAGTACAAGGCCTTACTTGCATGTAAAATCGAAATGTGTTGACTGTTTAAAATATTGTCACCAGAGTCGAATGTCTGATGAAGACCACGCATGGTTATACGTGAAGTGAAGCAATTTGGCAGCATTCTTGTTTACCACATAACATCAGGTTACTTCACTGTTGCTGTTTTGCCATGTGTTTCTTGCTATAAAGTCGCCAGTGTGTGTTTTTCTGTCATTACAGTCTAAGCTGTCTTCGGTCGTCGGGGCCAGCGATTCGCTGGACGTGAAAAAACCTAAACTGGCTGAGGTCCGGCCATTACCTCTAGCCACGGCGACCTACGTGCCTGTGAGACCCGGAGCGATGAAGTATAACTTGAAGGACGCGCTGAAGAAGGAAGCGGTCAAGAAACGTCTGGAGATACAGAGGCAGAAACAGTCACTGCTGCAGAAACAGATACAGGAACAGAAGGTTTGTAAACTGTTTGTTTATTGCAGCAATTTGGTGGCCAAAATCCTGCAGTGTCAGTGAATACATGTGAGTGCTTGATAAATACTTTGAATGAATGAATGAATGAATATGTCAATTTGTATAGCGCCCAATTAGAGAAGACCTCAAGAGCGCTTGCAGCCAAATAGACGAGTTTTAAGTTTTTTCGCGAATGTATCTCTGGACAATGATGAAGTCCGCAGGTCGACGGGGAGGCTGTTCCAAGTGGCCGGGCCAGCCACGGCAAAGTCCCTCCGACCGTTTGTGGTCCTTGTGCGCGGCACGACGAGTGCCCCGCTGTTTGCCGACCGCAGCTGCCACCTGCCGACCTGTTGGTGAAATATTTGTACTATAACTATGTCTATTCGAAGACACACGAGAGCTGTCTGAAAATTGTTCGAGGGTGGCGGAGGGAAAAAATCCTGTTAGCAAAGACTGTTCATTGCTAACTTCACATTTGGCTTTTCGTCACTAACGTTTAGTGGGATGTTAGTGTCATAGTGATAATTCTATAATATTGTGTATTGCTGGAGCATTGCATCACATTATTCTGCCATTATTACCTTCGCCAAGGAGGTTATGTTTTTGCCAGTTTTTGTTTGTCTGTCTGTGTGTGTGTGTACAAGATAACTCAGAAAGTTATGGACGGATCTTTCTGAAATTTTGAGGGTATGTCGGGCATGGCATAAACTACAAGTGATTAAATTTTGGTGGTGATCCGGCAGGGATCCTGGATTCTGGATCACTTTGAAATTTTCATTACGGTTGCGTTAAAGGGGGCATAAGCGGAACCGCTGCAAAACCGAAGATGATGACGCCACCTGGCGAATAGCATTGCCTTGGCGGAGGTACCTGCGGGCTGCGACTGCTATCTACACTGTGTCTCAAAAAAAAGCATGTGACTACATTTTTTGCAATAACTTGAACAATGAATGTCCGATTATAATAATTTTTGGCACACTTATTAATGAGACTATATGTCATCGAATGGTGGTTTCATTTCCCACCTCATCTATTTAGTGCAACTGTCTTACCTTGGGAAATCACAGA
>Ga0209367_1005856_pt1 | contig 17026 bp, 11 predicted proteins | sample WorMetLIZISLAND2_FD_187412 | JGI IMG/M metagenome (GOLD analysis project Ga0209367, IMG submission 187412) | Marine gutless worms symbiont microbial communities from Max Planck institute for Marine Microbiology, Germany - Olavius geniculatus... ... | reverse complement strand
GTTATTAATGCACCCAGGCTTGTCGAGAGGGAAAGTAGGGGGGGGGGTAAATTACCCCGGGCCACACAACATTTAGGGGCCCCGCCTGTCGAATATAGAAAGTTGAAACTGCAGTTAGTTATTGCGCAAAAAAACTTCAGACAACAATTTCCAATTTTCAATCAACAAGAACTGACATCATAGCTAGCATAAAAATCCATTAGCCTGTCATCTGAATAATTATTCATTTACAGTACTGATGGAATGGCAACTACAGTTTAGTTGCTTGAATTCATTCAATTGTCAAATAACCGCAGTTTAACGGAATATTGGAACTTTTGCTTTACAGAATTTAGTAAATTAAATTATTAAAATAATAAATTTATGTATGTGCATAATTTTTTTAATATGCGTTGATTTTTTTAATGCGCATTAATTTGTTGACACTTTAACGCATTAATTATGTTGTAACTCAGCGCAAAAGTGTTTTGCAGCCACAGGCCCAAAACTAGATCAGCCTTTCAGTTGGTTCAAGGAAAGTTGACATAAACAGTTTAAGCAGTTTCTCAAAACTTTTTGATCAGGTTGCGATTGTGGTGCATTGTGATTGGCTGTTTTTCTGTATATCATATATCCCAGATTCTATTATGCCAACTTTTGCTGAAACTTCCTTGCAGGGAAAGTCGTAGACGCAAATCATGAAAGTCGCGGACACAAACTATCTTGGCAATTTCGCGACAAACTCATTTGTGTCGTCGCTTTTATGGAATTTGGTCCATGACAGTCCGTGGGGAAAGGCTGCGACAAAGTCCACAACGCAAATCACTAATGTTCACGACACAAGCCATGAAAGTTGGTGACATAATTTGTGTCGCGGATTTTCATGATTTGTGTCAGCGACAAAGTTTGTGACTTTGTGTCGAAAAGTTAGCGTAATGGAATTTAGGCTTATATTTACATTTTTACTTACTTGTGTATTGTTGCATGATGATCTGTCATGTAGCATTTAGCTACACCCTGGTGGCAATTTTTCTAAAAAAAATCTACACAGGAGTTGAATGCGGGAGTTTACAAATGTTAGCATTTGGTCGGTAGTTGGTCCACCCCTTGAAATTCAGGACTCTGTATGCAGACTTTGAGCATTTAGCGTACACTGAACAAAAGTACCGTTGTAAACAATATTATGGCAGTAGTTGCTATGAACGTTAGTATTTGTGACAGTTGGTTTTTGTAGTGGTAGCAATGGTTTGCAATGTCACCTGATAGTCCGATTAGAGCTACTGCAGTTGTATAATTTTATGTGTTCGCAGAATGCAGCATAAGGCAGAAAATGCAACTTAGTTACTAGCCTACACGTTGTTTCATAAAAACGACCCCTTTTTTCATAATTCACTCGAGTGGTGATCAATTTACACAAAATTTGTACCAGTTGTAGCTGAAGAAGTACTAATTCAAAATATTGTGACAAAATATGGCAGTTGATTAAATATTCTTTGCTAGTCCTGACGTAATGCTGACGTCATAATGTGTCACAGGTACAAGCTTGCTTGTCTCAACTAGTGCTGTCAGTTGCTACCCTGCTTCGATGGTGAACTTAATCTGGTTTGCTAATGAAAAATATTTATTGTGTCAGCACTGAGCAACATGGGGACATGAAATCAAGCGTCTTGCGATCCAAAAACGCAACCATTTTGCAAGCTTGATGTGCTAGTGCACTGTCTTGCTCGAACGCATGAAAGTCCAACTATCCCCACAGACACGTAAATGCCATTGCTTTGCATGTTTTTGTGGCTGCAACTGTAAAACTTCCAAAATTTGTCATCAGCAGACCAAATTTTTCACCATTGGAGCAGAGTAGCAACTGAGAGTTGAGACTATCAAGCTGGTACCTGTGACACATTATAATGTCAGCATTATGTCACAGCTAGCAGAGAATATTTAATCAACTGCCATATTTTGTTGCAATATTTTGAATTTATATTTCTTCAGCTACAACTGGTACAAATTTTGTGTAAATTGATCATCAAAGGGTCTTTTTATGAAACACTGTGTATTTCTAACTTTTGTTTGCAGTTTAATTCTGCTTAGCAACATAGTGCAATTGTTTTGTTGAAATTTGGTCCAAAATTGCTGTTATGTGCTGTGTGTTTTTACCATTGTTTCTCATTGGCAAATGTCCAATCATGAACTAGCTTTTATTGGATTTGTGTTCAGTTCCAGGGGCAGTGTTTGATGAATATGATTATAGTCATTAACATTCCAACAACTAAAATATTGGAGTTTCCATTACCCAACAGGCTTGTCTACTGACTATCGACTGCGAAGGTATGACATCATATTTTATTCCGTTTCATGAAATGAAAGATAATGTCTGCAGTTTGTCTCAGACTCTGAGGTGGATTACATGCTGGCTTTGTGGTGTGATGATAAGACGTTGGATATATGATCAGTAGGTCTTGGGTTCAACTTCCAGGTGGGTCGGTGGTTACCACTTGGATCGGTGTCTGTTTGCTGACAGGTAAACCATCCAGTTATATAACCCACACCAAGGTCAACTCAGCCTTCCATCCCTCCGGAGTAGGCAAATTGAGTACTGGCCTGTCTGACTGGGTTTGAGGAGGGGCATGCTAACCTGTGTTGGGTGGCAGCTAAAGTTGTGTGATCCCATATGGCAGGTGATGCTTTATAGCTTTCGTGATGCTTTTCATGTACATCGCCTTTGTTTCTATTATTACCTTTAATATTTTCTTTTTTGCAGTGTACTTACATGTTATGATTGAACTGATAGTGAAGTCTTGCGCTGAGTTTCAGTCTTTTTGCACTTAATGCTATCTCATTTCTGCATCTGATTACACATAAATGTTTTTTTTTATTTTATTGTTAGTTACAAACTCTAAAAGTTGTTTTTGCTGCTGTTTTATATTGACTTAAGTTTTCACTCATCTTTGTTTAAGCCGTAGAGCTGCATTCTCCAATAATCTGTGTGTTTATTGTTTTTACTCCTCGTGTGCTATGTTCCTAATGTAGTGAAGAGAAGAATATGAGATCAGTATAATTTTGACGACCGACCAACCACGTCGTCCGTCGTCACGACCGACCAACCTCTGTTCCTGGAAGAGCCTTCCTGGCAGAACTTCAAACGGCCATATCTCCATAATGGTGCCAGATAGACACATTGTCACAGTGGACCATCCATAGGAAGTCGACCACCACGAGTCGAATGGTCACGTGACCGATGACGTCACATGACTCCAAAAGGTCATTGTCGTGACTCCATATCTTTGTAACGGTGCCAGATAGATGCATGCGTTGAGGTACAATAGGACGAACTGCAACTTGAGTATCGACCATTATTGGACATTTTTTCACCCTCAGTTCGTAAAAGCCGGGACTATTTCACTAACTTCGGGGAGACGATTTTTAGTCACTGTTAGTATAATATTGGACGGGTAGGCGCCGGGTCTCTAATACAAAGCAAAAGAAACGAAAAAGCAGTTAAAAATACAGGAGAAAATAATGTGCGCAAAGAGTACATTAGATTGGTCACAATCTAATATTATTTCTTGTCAAAAATTGTATTTCTGGGTTTTTAATTTTTCACTCATGGGTTTTAAACCTGTCATTGTATAGGCGAAGAATAAGCTTCTTGGAATTGCCAGATCCAGATTTCTTAAGCCATTACAGACCAAATGTTCTGTCTGTTGTCTAGCTAAAAATGCTACAGCATTAACGAGCTTGAAGCATTCGAAAGAAAAGTAATTAGGCTACATAAAAATGTGGCCTCAGTTTATTTGCTAGCTAACTTGGTTTTACGAGCTGTTGTGAGATGTGCAATTACTGATAAGGCTTTAAAAATTCCTGTGCATCTGGTTGCCACTTGTGTCTTAAAAAAACTTTGTGTCCTTAAAATTTTTATTGTATCCTGAAAACAATTTTGCAGTTTTAAGTTTGTTTTTGAAATTTTTACTAAAAAACTGTCTGCGTGAATGTTATTTATTGTGTCAACTTGTTTTTTATGAGTTGTTGTGGAATATGCCTGTATGTCCTGATATAAAAATGAAAATTTTTAAAAAATCTACCCCCCCTATCTCTACTTTTTCACTGGCTGCAACTAGAAGCACACAAATTTTTCAAGCCTAATGATATCACTCCTATACACTATGACTATATACACTATGCGCCTTGAATCTCTTGTGATATTGTGGCGCTATATAAATTGCTACTTACTGACTTACTTACTATATTGCGGTGGTGATAAATGTGTTTACAGAAAATGAGTGGACAAACGGCAGATGCATACCACAGAGACATTAGTAGAAGATTACTGCGTGCTGATAACACACTGACGCTGTCTCTTCTGCATGTCGTACTGGGATCGGCGTCGATTGCAACATGTGTGCTGCTGGCGGGCAGTTGGATGGACAGTGTACAAGTCCATCTTGGACTGGATCATTATGCCGAATCGCTATCTCCACTCTCAACCACATGGCTGCCAATGCCATTCAACGCCGTTGTCAATGTCGGTTACGTTGCTGTCGGCGTCTTCTGGATACTTCATGTTCGTAATAATGCCGCGTGGATGATGCGTGCCGATGAAGCATACCTGATGTATGTCTTGGCTTGGATGCTGGTCCTGTATGGACCGGTCCAATTGGTCCGTATTCTTTCCCACTGGCGTGCGGCTGGAATTCTGGACCAGTGGTTCACTTTGCCCATTTTTGCCTGGGTCGGAGTTGCTTGCTACGAGATTGGAGGACGTATCGGCGGTGGTCAGTCGGATGATGGACTTGACTTCAGTCGAGTTGAGTTAATCGTGATGTTGTCGGTGACTTCGTACGGACTGGCGCTGGTGTTTCGACGTGGTTTTGAGCTGGCGTTGGCAGCACACATCTTCGGCGTGGTTGCCCAGGCCTGGCGGGTTTGCCATCGAGGCTCGTCATCTTCCGCTACCATGTCGGAACTTCATCGGCGGAGGCAGTTAAGACCAGCGTTCGTCAAGGCTGTGCTCTGCTGTATTGGGTTCGTCACATTGAAGCTTGCAGACTGGCCTTTGGTCCATCAGCTTCCAGTGCCGTTTGCTGTCCTCAGTGGCCACTTCTGGTCCAAGGTCGCCGACTTTCTGCAGGCTCACTTTGCTTGTCGCTTTCTTGAAGATGCTATGCATGCCAACAGACTCCACTCAGTGGAAGAGACGCTATCTACCTCCGATCGCCATAAATATAACTAACTATACAGTTTGCAGCAGGGCTGTGAGGTTTTTTTGGCTTTTGAAGTGCATTTTTTGAAACCTGTGAACCTTGAAACTGTAGGCGTTTTGAGGTTACTTTGTTTGTTTGTGTAATTTTCTCTGGATTAATTTTCTTTGTCGCTTGTCATTTGGTTTGCTTCACTCTCAGTGAAAACGTAAAAGTTAAGTCCTTCCAAGTCATAGACCTATTGTCCACAAGACAGCGCTGATCTCCGTTTCCTTAGCTCGTATTCAGACACCAGCTTATACTGCAAAACCATGTATATGATGCTAGTGTATCTTTGAAACATAAACAAGAAGCCCAGCTGTCGCTAGGATAGCCGACCATACTGGTTGTCAGTGACCTTCAAGGTCATCCAAGGTCGATGATTTTCATTTCATCCGAAAGAGCATATGCCGCTTCCTGTTAGTGATCATAAGCAGCCTGGGCCTAATTTCTCATCGTTTCCGAGATATGGCCGGTTTTCCGTTGAAAAATGCACATTTTTCTTATTCCCTGTCCATTCAGTCTCGAATTTGAAAATGTTCCCTTTGCATTAGATGGCGGATACTTTGCATGCCCGAGTTTAAGACACGTGGCTAATTATTCGTGTAAAAAGATTTCACCTACGACCTACCTGTTAGCCGGGTACATCTGTTACAGACAGATGGACGACAATTATGCCAATAGCTTGACCGTTATGTACGTACGGCTAGAAACATTGTTAAACTTAGTTTTTTAGCTGTGCTACATTTACAGTTGCACGGTATACCAGGAAATGGAAAAAATACATGCACATGACATTATTCTTTCCACCTAGTGTGTCATTTTGCGGAAATTGGGCCTTTAACATGGGGTCTTTCGCTTTAAAATAACTTCCATTATTACTACAATATTGAGTGCGCTGTGCTGGGATTGTATTCCAAGGTGTGGTTAATGTTAGCATAATGTAACTGAACTCGAGTCGCTTTTACTTCCTTGTGTATGTTGTCGCCTTGACACTTTAACATTTTCTGTGAACACTTAGTGTGGTATATATGTCTTATTTGGCATTGTATTTGCACATCAATCTGTATACTTTTTGATTTTTAATCCATCAATTAATTACGTTAGTGCTTATTGGACCGCTCAGAAATGTTGATGTAGTTTTTTTTGTTTTACTCAAAGTTTCAATGAAACAGAACTGCCTTTAGTCTGTTTTGCTTTAGCACTTTTACTTCAACTTCAATGTGGTATTGAATGCTTTGAATGCTTAATAACAACATACATAATTTGAGCAATTTGTAGTTGATTGATTGAAGTTATAATGAATTAATGAAGTCATTATTGTTATTTAGAAGTTGTGCATAATGGCAAACCTATTCATTTGTAAACATTTGATGTTGAGGAATAAGTCGTTGAGTTTCTATATTTTCAGTAGGCCTACAGCACTTTAGGGCTGTTTCCAATTCAGTGATACTATACTAGGCCTAATTCATATAACTCCTCTGGTGAATGCAGTTCTTGTTGTTAAGTGACGTTATAAATATATTATAAAATTATTCTTAATGGTTTTTTGTTTAAATACTATTCAAAATAAAGGAGTAGGCCTACGTGTAATTAATTGCCAACTAGGCTACTTTTTTTACCATTTTTAATTATAAATTTAATTATAATGTGCTAATAAAAAGATTTATCTACATTTAGGCCAATAGGCCTGGAGCGTAGCATGAATAATATGCAGAGATGTAACTGTCGCTATTAACAGTAAGTAAAACAGAAGGGGGGGTTGTTTTCACTAAAATCATTTAACTCTCAACAGTAAACAACTGAAATTACATATAGGCCTAACCCTGACGATGATGAATTAAGCCTATTTCAATAAATGAACAGTGATATTCACTCGAACATAAAAAGCACCATTAATGTAACGTAGTCCGTAGGCCTAAATTTCTGTGGTATGGCCTAATAATTTTAGTGAATTATCCTGCGGACGGGCGGGTCTAGTCCTAATCTATGCGGTCGTTTATCAATTATCACGAACTGCGAAGCTAAAATTGACTGTTTGATTATGTGGCCAAAATACTTAAGACTGTCCTAGCTCCAACGAAATCAAGTTTGACGGCCGCATGAATACGCACTGATAATCAAAGCACTCCCAGACCTTATCTAACTGCATTTGGTTTGGACAGAGTTTGAATTGCCGTGGGGATTAGGGGGGTTGAACCCCCAACTGTTTTCTCAACCCCCTCCTCTAGCACACTGTCAAATTACGTATTGGAGGGTCAGCTATATACTACATACATACGACTTATATCACGATTTCGGTCGGTCGGTTCAACCCCCTAGCTAGTTTTTTCACAATTCAAACACTGGGTTTGGATGGGAAAGAAAGGCGGACGCTGCTATTTGATTGCAACTTGCAACCCCTACCTTTTGTCCTGACGCGCCCAACGTCTAAACGGTGAGTCTGTTAATGAACCCACTCAACTCAGCCTGGCCATCCCTCCGAAATAAGTAGGTGCAGTAAGTAGGCCTACCGGCGAAAGCAAGAACATAAATACGCACGCCGCGCGATGCACTAGCCCCGTATCCATGGTCACCCCGCAGTGTAAGCTGGTGTCTGGCTGAGGGCTAAGGAAACGGAGATTACGATTCGGAAAAGACTTCTGACGGGGCATTTCAAAGTTCGTAAGCACAAGACAACGAGCGTGTAATACATGCAGGAAACGACTGTTGGAACGATGAAATTATTTCGAATACAAACACAGTCTTGGCACAAATGCACAAACAAATACAATAGGGGCCTAGTACAATGCGGGCTAGTAATTGTTTTGTGAGGGGCTTGAAACGTCATCACGGTTGTCTCAAAAATTTGAATTTTAATTACCACGCAGTGGTTCGCGAGGTTCTATAACGGTAGTAGCTGCTACGTATAGTCGAATGCGAATTTTGTATTCGGCTTAACATTCTGTCCGAATAAACCAAAACCGAATACAATATTCGACGCAGTTCTCATTTAGGCCTACGGCTTAAAAAGTCCTGTGCTTCCAGACGTACTCTGGCAAAAGAGTGTAGTCAAGAAATCTTTTTTGTTCGCTTTTTATGACATTCGATGACTTTTGTAATATTACACAACAGCTCATAAACAAGCGACAAAGTAAATAGCATCCACGAGTGCGAGTGAGTGAGTGAGTGAGTAGGGTTCAACGTCCCACTCGACAGAGTATAGGTCATTTCTGAGACGGCTTTTCCAGGCAGATGCACACACTCTCCATGAAAACTGAAGTAGAAATACTGCAGCATAACAGACTAGATGCAAACAGTTTCCTTTCAGTAAAACTTTGAAACCAAACCAAAAACGCACTACATTTGGAATCATCATCATCAGGTCGAGTCTCCTCGGGCAATGGCACGCCACTCGCACTTGTCATTCATTAGTGTCTTCAACTCCGCTGTAGTCTGAATTTGGAATAATCCAATAGAAAATTAAGGAACGAAGTTGTTTGGGGCTGAACGGGCGGCAAATGGAAGCACAAAAATTGTTTAAGCTTGACAATTTCACCTCCAGTGAGAAGGGAAAGTAAACGAAAAACGGGAGTTTGCGTCGCACACAAAAAGCCCAGTGTTGCTTTCGTACGTACACATTGTAGCCTATTGTAACATTCTGTACAACGGCAACAGCGATATGAAAGCACAACATACTGAAACGCCTTACATACTTAATATTCTATGTACAAGTCAAGTAAGTAATAGATAGGCTTATTAATAATTACATTATATAGGCCAGTCGTATTAGTCGTGTTTTTTCGGACAAAGAAGAACGATGCAGCTAAAGGCGTCTACGGAGCGACGTAACTGAACTCAACTGAAATGGTTTAGTTTTTGATGAACTGAGCAGTAGGCAAACTGTAATGCATTACAGTAGGCACCGTCTAACGGCGTCGCTGGCCTACGTGACTATGCTCTCACGTACACGTCAACCAATGACCAAAAGGCTCGTCCTGCTTGCCTATTGGTCAGTTCGTCAAAAACTAAACCGTGTCAGTTCAGTTCAGTTCACTTATACCCCGTTTACACGATGAAGCAAACATCGAGCAAACGTCAAGCAAACGTCAAGCAATTAGAACTCACGTCGCGCACGTGTATTTTGAATATATTTGCTTGATTGTTGCTTGACGTTTGCGAGATGTTTGTTTGATCGTGTAAACGGGATATTACGTCGCCTTGTACGCGCCTTAACGCACGACGGCAAACCGACTAAGTGTGTGCGTAGGACATCAAGTGCGCTTTAAATGAAGCCTTTGATCAAATATCGTCGAAAACGCGTACAAATACGACACTTCAGTTCAACTGAACGGCAGTCTCGACGATAATGGCATGAACTAGCAACATCATAATTTATAAATGCAACGAAAAAATAAAGTTAAAGAAGCCGAAAACAAATAAGCCTATATGTCAGTGCCAAACAAAGTTTATGAAACAACAAAACACATACTTTACAGATTTGGAAATCTTACAAAATTGCACGCAAACTGTAAAGTATTTAGAAAAAAATTCGAGGTAATTAGGCTATAGCTTTACCCTATTCACACTGAAACAATATTTATAATTTCAAGGTGTAAATAATCTGCAGTGACGAGCTCCATTAAGTACATAGTTATTTATACTGTAAACTTACTGCAAATTTATTGTTCAAATAAAAAATGTAAATACAACTCATCCTATTTGGTTTTGGACATTATTGTGGAACAAATCGCGCATGCGTGTAGACCGAGTTTAATGCACGTATAATGTGTGCGAACAAAAACATTCTCAAAGCAACGGAACGATACACTTTGTCTACATCCGGCAATGTCTAGACAGTTTTTTTACAGTTGTAACCTAAGATAAAACGTTTTTTTCGTTTTCTTTTTGTTTCTCATTCCCTCGGTTTAAAACACGCCACTGCAGGAAATCGCGTCACGTGACCAACCCACGTTGCATTGACCATGGACACCGGGTAAACAGTGGAAAATATCAACCGGTTAGCATTGACCAATCGGTCAATAGTTCGCTGACTGCGATCTTCGATCTTAAACAAGCAAGACAAAGGCATGCAAGTTACAAGTAGCTAACGTTAAAGCTCGCACAGAGCGACATGATACCCCGTTTACATCATAAAGCAAACATCAAACAGACATCATGCAAACGTATTCAATATGCACACACTGCAGACGTGCACGACATGGGCTCAGACTAACTGTTTCATCTTTGCTTGATGTTTGCTTCATCGTGTAAACGGGGTGTAACTGAACTGAACTGAAGAGCTGTTCGCTTATTGGTCAGTTCAGTTACGTCTCTCTGTACGCACCTTCAGAAGGTAACGTTTCGCACACTCACGAGAGGGCAATATAAGAGCCTTAATTTTGCCCTCGAACAAAATTGCTTGGCTTGGCACCGTTTAGCCTACGCATGTAGTTAAGTAGTTAGCTTACATATTAAGTTGCGCACTTCTATCACAAGTAGAGTGCACATATTCGGCGTCCGTATTACAATATAACACCGTTCAGATGTCTGCACACAAAATGACTGCAAAACAATTAATAGCGTTCATTAAGTCAATGCATTATTGTGCACAGCAACAAATGAACCTATTCCTACTTTCGTACGTATGCTTATGATTTATTTACGTCCGCTGTTAGTGTTGTTGCTTTATGAAGCGTAAAAAATGCGACAAGTTAAATATTTTAACCGCAAGAAAAATGCCGTTGAGAATTACGTACTTCTGGCCCCAAAGGTAGGGCCTACTATAGACCGTATCTAAGACAACCTGCGTGGAATAACTGCAGGATTTACAATAATTATGGTAACAAATAGTCGCATAATTCATCAACAGTCAGTATATGCAACACCATGTCAGTATTATAAGTACAATATTGGTTTAAATTGTTCATGTAGATCAGTGGCGTCATTTCAGTAAATCGTTGGGGGAGGTCTCAGTGATTCTTGGGGGTCTAAGTCTGCGTAAAGTATTGTTTTGGTAGCAGTAACACCCTTTTCAAAGGTACGATTTATAGGAAAAAACTAAAATCGTAAATTCTTGAGGGGTCCAGCCCCCTGCCCTTAAATGACGCCCCTGATGCAGATGGACGCAATATGTAGGCCTACATCTGGCAAGTCCTTTTGACTTTTTCCTGCTTCAAGCTTCTGAACTTCGACCAGACTAAGTGGAATCTGCAGGGGTCTTCTGCGTCAATTCCACAATAGTTCGACTTGTCGTGTCCAGCTTGCTGTACCGTGTACAACTCGCCGCAAATACATAACAATTCTCGTGACTTCTATTAACCAGCGGCGGCGTGGGCTAAAAAGGTATGGCCTAGGGGAGAGAGGGGGCAAAAAGTTAGTTTTCTGAGACTGAGTCAGTTGCAAATTTCTGACAAACGAGATTACAGACACTTAAAATTTCAATTGTCCATAAATTCCGCAAAGTGGGGCATTTTCAGCTCCAAGCCTTGTATTTTCCAAACACAAAAATTTGCCGACGAGACAAAAAAACAATTGCCGATAAACTGAAATTTAGGGGAATGAGAATTGCTCCCCTGCCCCTCCCCTCCCACGAAGCCACTGTTGATGTCCGTGAGAGCCGGCAGACATTAACTTCATCGATCGATAACTTCATCAATAACTTCAACAAGTCGAAGTAGCTGGAGTTTGGATCTGGCGAACTTCTAGGTACATACCTCGCTCAAAACCTGCTCGTGACAGATCTATCCGACCGGATTCCAAACAGTTCGCCGCCGATAGGTCAGAAACAGGTTAGAATCAAGATTCGATGACCACCTAGCGACTGACACCGTTAGACAGTGGGACCACAGGGGTCGGTTGTCGTCCGTTGGGAGGTCCGACGGCACGGTTGGCCGACAGTGAGGTGACTTGTAGCCGTTCCATGCTGCCGTTTTCGATGATCGTCTCCTCGGCGCCCGGCACGATGCTCGGCTGACGCGTAGGAACCATCGACATACGGCGCAGTCTCTCGTTCTCTGGTTTTTGTTCGGTTGTCATCATGGCTGTCGTCGTTATTTCCTTGTCACGCCACGCAATCTCTCCTAATCTCGTTCTTACCATCGTTCTCTCATTGTTGCCTCGTTGCCATGCGGCGCAGTCTTTCGTTGGCCGAGCGCAGAGAAGCGTGCGATGCGTTCAGACGAGGGCTGATCATCATTGAACCAGCGCGAAACGCCTCCGCTGCTGTCAGCTAAACAACACCGCGCCAAATGCATAAGCATTAAGGCGCGTAGTATAGAGAGACGTAACTGAACTGAACTGATGTGGTTCAGTTTATGACGAACTGTCTAATGTGCAAGCAGTAATGCATTACAGCAGGCACCGTCTAACTGCGTCGGTGGCCTATGTCAACCAATGACCAATGAGCTCGTCTTGCTTGCGAATTGGTCAAACGCTAAAAAAACTAAACCGTGTCAGTACAGTTCAGCTACGTCGCCTTTACGTTTTAGCATAAACCAAGGGTTAATTTGTTTACCGACACTTATCTCTGAAACGATCGTACGTCGGAAGGGACTACCAACAGCTTTTGTTGTTTTGCCGCGGTCCCCTCTACACTAAATTACACTGTGTCCCAAAAAAACATCCCCGACATTTTCGACTGTAACTTGAAAACAAATTATCAGATTTCGATAATTTTTGGCACGAATATTTTTGGCACAACTTGCCATCAAATGACTATTCAGTTTCTCACCTCACCCAACGTTTGTTTCTGCACTACCTGAGGAAAGCACAAGCAGCGAAATATCACTTTTTTTATCCAATGCGATATGACTGCTCAATTAACATTACGCGTAAAAATATATTTTGTTTACATTTCTGACACTGTGGCTGACAATTCATCCAGTTGTCCATTTTTCAACTGCCTGCAGTAAAATTGCTTGAAGTGTTGGCCCACTATGTGCACACATGCAAGGAGACGATTTCTCCATTCATTGACAGCAGTATCGATAATGTTCTGCTCCAGACCAATCCAGGCTGTAACAGTCACTTCTGGACTTCACAAACATTCCTAAACTTCATCTGGTAGACACACTGCTGCATGACAGTCAAACCTTGTAATAGGCCGGCTGGTGAGGCCCACAGATTGGGATAGGTGCAATTTGTCGACGTTTTTCCATTCATTTCAACACGTATTATGCTTGGTCTGCTTTCCCCAGGTAGTGCAAAAGCGGACGTTGGGTGAGGTGAAAACTAAACATCCCGACATCATCGACCGTAACTTGAAGAAAGATCAGCAGATTTTAATAATTTATGGCAGAAATATTTCTGACATAACTGTAGGTCTGCCCATAAGAACTAAAGTAGCCAGTTGTGTCAGAAATATTTCTGCCATAAATTATTAAAATCTGCTGATCTTTCTTCAAGTTACGGTCGATAACGTCGGGGATGTTTTTTTCACGTTTTTCTGTTATTTCAACACATATTTCACTTGATCTGCTTTCCCTAGGTAGTGCAGAAGCATACATTGGGTAAAATAGAAAACTGAGTTGGCAAGTAGTGTCAGGAATATTTGTGCCAAAAATTATTAAAATCTGATAATTGGTTTTCAAGTTACTGTCGAAAAATGTCGGGGATGTTTTTTTGGGACACAGTGTAGTTTGTAATTTGTGTCGGATAAACAAGCAAAAAACACTATGTCTCAAAAACATCCGTGACATTTTCGATTGTAATTTGTAGAAAGATTGTCAGATTTTGATGATTTTTGGCACAAATATTTTTGACACAACTAGCTAATGAATAACCGTTTAATTTTTCACCTCACTTAACGTCTGCTTCTGGGGAAAAGATGAAACGTAATAGCGTTGAGATAAATGAAAAAAACGTTAATAAAATCCATCTGTGCCCCCTCAGCAGGTTGTCGATTACAAGGTTCGACTGTCTTTCTGAGACACAGTGTGGAACGACGGTCATAAGAAGATTCTCACCATATAAATAAGTAAGTAAATAAGAAAAGCTGCTACCTGTTTCTGTATGCGAGCTGCTCCACGCATCCACATGACCCTTGTGTTGTTGTTTTCCTGCGATTCTCGCCTGCTGTCAGGGTAGGTTGTTGACTGGGTGTCTCCGTTCTCAGGTGCCACGCCCACCGGCGGTAACCATGGCAACGACGTTATGATCTGTCATGAAACCCGCGTCATCACCACCACACATCATTTATACCCCGTTTACACGAAGAAGCTTACACTAAGTGCTGGCTCTACGAGCAAGCTTCTTCGTGTAAACGGGATATTAGGCATATAAAATTTAGGCCTATGTGTTTTTGGTTTCAGCCGGCGAAAATGCAGGGACGGGAGAGAAGATTTTTTATTTAATTTTTTTTATATTTTTATATCATGACATTTCATGTACTGTAGGTCTACCCACAAAAACTAAAGTAAAGATACCGTAGCGCATCAGAGACCAGATGTAAACGGTTTTTCCTGTAAAACTTCAAAAAATTAAAATTTTAAAAAACACACAAATTTTTAGCAACAAATGGAAACCGGAAGTACAGCAATTTTTAGACCTAAATCAAAGCACATTTCCATGTCGCCATAACGTCGCGAACAAATTATTAACACTCATCTGCAGCATTTGTAGCCCTCTTAGCCTACTCTGTACTGAATAGAGTAACGGGTTTTTTTTTCTTTTTAGTGTTTTCGTGTTTTTAACTGTAGGCTCACTTATGTACGATTTTATAATAAATATGTAGATTATTAATATTCTAAGGTAACAATGTAAAGATTGTCCAAAATGTCTTTAACTTTAATCCACAAACATTCATCGGACAATGCGGTACACATGCGTAGTCCGCTTATGTGTACCAACCGTAAAGAAAAAAATAAACGGATCATTCCACTGGAAACGTAAAATTCGTGTCCGGCTAAGCAAGCTGGCAATATATTCATCTTTCAGAAAAATAGATTATATTTTTCAAATGTGCATCAAGAGTGAATATAAACGGTGTGCAATACTCGTTTTAGCTGCGGCGTATGGACTAAAAGAACGCTTAAATGTCTTCAACGTGGCACAAAAAAATCTCTTGTACCCCGGAACAAAATTTCGTGCAAGCTATTCACTCGTCAGTTTCGAAACTCGTGTTAAATGTCCCCCACGCTCTCGTGCGTTGTATCGTATTGTAAGAAGGGTAAAAGGTAAAAGTATCCCATACTCAATAACGAGCATAGAGGCTGAATCTGATCCCGGTTCGCTAGGCAGTCAGCCCACAGGTGACGTAGTCATAAACCCGGTAGTGGGCTGTCATTATTTTCCACCAGGCCCACGGTTACATTTCCAGCCAGAAAGTGTCACTGGCCCTTGACCGGTACCAAATTATGCTGCTTGGTGACAGAGGCACATGTGTGTGAACAACTTGCCCAGAGTCGTTACCTGGCAGTGCACTTCTGGACGGGAGTCGAACCAGGGACCTTCCGGTCACCAGTCCGGCCCGCTACCGTTACACCGCCAAGCCACACCATCGTATAGTATTATAGCCTATATTGTTATTACAGTAGCCTACTGCATCAGCTGTAGTCTTTCTGCCATTCGATCAAACTGAGATTGAATTGCAATCTTATAGGCAGCCACTGTAACACGCAGGCACGCTTCGTCAGCTTCGACATAGTACGTGATATTATCGGGAACGAAAATAATAATTAAAACAAGTACAAAAAATAATAATTTTCACCAACAAAAGATATAGCAGAAACAAAACTGAAATGGAAATTGTAATAGAAATTACATTTCCGGATTTCAAAAGTCAGACTTATTTTTACCGTGGGACGGTGGGTGGCGTAACGGCTATGACGCTGGACTTGAGATCAAAAGTCGGTGGGTTTCACTCCCGGTCGAGGCGCTATCAAGTGTATAGTACCCGTCTGCGGACAGATAAACCATCTCGGTATGTAACCAGCCACCTAGGTCAACTCAGCCTTCCATCCCTCCGGGGTAGGTAAATCGAGTACCGGACTATCTGGCTGTGGTTAAGGCATGGCGCGTTTACTTGTGTCGGATGGCAAGTAACCCTATGTGATCCCATATGGCAGGTAACGCTCCGTAGCAGCTCTGAGATGGGTCACTCACCAGTAAGAGCCAGAAACAGACAACCCATAATCTTTTAGCGCAGTTTTTATTTTCCGAACTGAAATAACATTGCGCATGATCGGATCGGTCGCAGCTGTGTAGAGCGGCGATCATTTTTACGCGGCGTCGCAGCTTATAGGCTACTGATCCCCCAGGTGGGAGCACCGATGCTGTCACCGCGCGTCACGTGAGCTCAGCTCAAATCAATTGTTATGCGGTGGTGGCGTCGCAGCTTTTACTGATCCCCCAGGTTGGAGCTGCAATGCATCACGTGAACTTAGCTTAGATTAGTTGTTTGCTGCCTTCAATTTTTTAGGGTCACCCCAATTTTTGGACCTAAGTTTTAAATCTTCGCCTATCTCCCGTCATTTGGCAAAGTGTCACGCTGATCGTACTGATCCCCACCGATGCCGTCGCGCGTCACGTGAGCTTAGCTCGGATTAGTTGTGGTGGCGTCGCAGCTTACCTGACCCCAGATGAGATCTCCGACACCAAAGAGAACACACCAGAGCCACTGATCGATGGTCAGCGGAGCCGTGGAGAACGCAAGACTGCCGAATTGGACGATCAGCACCTGCATGTATACACCAACCGCATATAGGCCTTGTATTTTATACACACACATCTTTATTCACCGTAATACGGTAGACAAGAAATGAACAGCAAAGAAATAATACAACTTAACTAAAACTTAACTAAGACTTAAAGATGTAATATAATGTCCATCAGAA
>Ga0209367_1005855_pt1 | contig 17027 bp, 7 predicted proteins | sample WorMetLIZISLAND2_FD_187412 | JGI IMG/M metagenome (GOLD analysis project Ga0209367, IMG submission 187412) | Marine gutless worms symbiont microbial communities from Max Planck institute for Marine Microbiology, Germany - Olavius geniculatus... ... | reverse complement strand
GATGACGATTATGCTTTTGATGACATATCTGCATTTGATGACAATTCTCTTTTACTCTGGAACTTTGATATTTAATGACAAGCGCAGTATGATAATGTATGTTAGGCTTGTGTCTTTTCGTCAGCCAAAAATGTTATGCTGCAACGATTGAAATTAATGATTGTTTGGGAATGGGAATGGGAGGGAATGGGAACATAAAAAGCCATTCCCGGTCATCTCTAGTTCAAACCCAAACGGTTTTACACCAAAACAAATTTTGTTCCTCAGAATTTACGAATTGTAGGCCAATCACTCACGCTGCATTGTGTTCCTTCCACATTAGTGCCAACGTATTTTGTTATCGTATTTCTTTTAAAAAGATGACAGTTTGTTTTGTTTTGCGAAGTATGCACACTTTAGGTTAGCGATTTGCTGGAAGTTGCTTGATAAAGGTCTAAGGCTAAACCTCGAAGCATGAACTACGGAGTTCGAAAGACCATCATTAGATCACTACAACAGCTATCACACGAAACTTTATTCACCATAAACATGGTAGAAACAAATTAAGGCTAAATGCAAATAATAAAAAATGCAGGTCTGCTTGTTCGGTTACGCACAGCTCGCCGTTTAAGCGCATGTCACCGATGAGGTGCCTAATTTGTCGCTTCTGGCTCGATGTTGCAAGAAAGCGAAGTTCACTTAGCAATCTTTGATAAATGTAAAAAAATGTACAAAAATGCGAAAGAGAATAGAACTCCCACCCCGCGTTGTGCAGAAAAAAACACTTTTCCAGCGTAAAATGCAGATTTTTTCCTTCCGGCTGGACTTTTTCCCCTTCATGTTTCGTGCAACGAAATGTGTCATCTCTTGGCGACAAAATGCGCTAAAATGGACATATATGTAAATGCGTTCCGGGTAAGTGTAAGAATGACGCATGTTCCTGGCAGAGTGTATTTAAGTTCAGGCCGGTGCGACTGCGTGTGGTACGTCGAACGACTGTTATACGTCGTCCGTCGAGTGAGCGTTTAATCTCGTCACGACGTTTAGCCGCTGAGCTATTAACCTGTCGACACGTTGCAGTCGTCGCTCGTCGTCGTAAATCGACGACCTACAACTACACTATGCCGACCGCTTGCTTCTGTTGCGGCGCCTGTGTGATAGTGCTGCACAGTTCCACAAATTCGAATAGATCTCGATCCGCTGCTTCGTATTCGCTTGTAGTTAAACAGCTTGCGGTACTTCTCTGTTAACTCACCGCATCCGATTTTTGGGCATACGCGCGAGAGCTAGTGCGCATTAGCTATGGTAATTCTGTCCGTCCGTCCGTCCGTCCGTCTGTCTGTCCGTCACGAGCCGGTACCGTTTCAAGACCAGTTCAGATAGAGACTTCGGGTTTACACTATATGATAGCTTAGTGTCTCTAGTATTTCTCGACAAAATTTCATGCCACTGAATGAATGGGGTCCTCGCGAAAGAGGGGACGAAAGAGGGGCACCTTTCCAAAAAGACGTTATTCTACCGCTATTGGCTTGTCTGGCGTGAACATGGTTGCAGATAGGCACGGACATGCTGCTTATTATAACAAGCACTGGCAACAGTCTTCTTAGAAATGTCAACATCGATGACCTGGAATGACCTTGAACCCCCAAAATAGGGTTTTTTGGTAAATTTTTCGTGATTTTGGACTGACTGCGACAAAGTGAATTGCTCCGAAATGGCTGAAGGTAGACCAAGACAACCTGGGTATGAATTTTTTAGCATTGAACGTAGATTTTAGCACTCCAACTTCAAGTCCGGACCCTATAGATTCAAAGATGCCTGTGCGCGCGGGTGTCAAAGGGTACCCTTCTAAAAAGTGGTTGTTTTCCGCTGTTGTCTTGTCCAGCGTGAAAATGGTTGCAGATAGGCACAGACATGCTGCTTATCATACCAAGCACTGGCGACGAGCTTTTTAGTAATGTCAACATCGATGACCTTGAGTGATCTTGAACCTTAAAAATATTGATTTTAAGTGATTTCTAAACAATTTTTGGCTGCAAAAGAGTAAATTGTTACCAAATGGATGGAGATGGACCAAGATTACCTGCGAACAGCAACTCCCATAGGCTAGCTAGCGCGTCTCATGAGCATTAGCTCAGATATCTTGTTTTGTTAACGCTAATGTTAATCTTAATATCAACCCTAGCCATGTCTTTGACCTTACCCCAACTCTAAAACCTAATCCTGGCGGTTAATTCGGGTGTGGGTGAACTAACAGACAAGAGCCCACGTGATGTACCATTTCCAAGTTAGGCTTTGTATGTTCCGAAGTTTGTGTTCGCGCATAATGCGAAGTGATGGCTTTTGATCAATTTATGTTGTGTTCCCGCCATTCTGCGATCGGAATCAATGTTTCATTTAGTGTCTGCATAGGCCTATCTATGTCTTCTTTTTACGAACGAAACCATGGTATTGGGACTGGACCCGATACCGTTAGCTCTAGGCAAGAGCAGCACGGAATGATGGCTGATGCAACATGTAGCAAAATTTACTAGGAGTATTCTGTCTATTCGTTTACCAAGTAAATACGATGAGTGCACCAAAAGTGAGTGATAATAGACTTCAGTTGCAACTTGACAAAACAGGAAACACAAATCGGTTTGTAGACGAATATGATGTCATGTGTCGTAATACGTTTAGTGGGCGCGAAAAAACTTGAAAGTTAGAACATTGACAATATTTCACAATAGACAGAACTGAACAACATTCTTCAGTAAAACATAACGATTGGTACCACAGTTCAGATACTAGTACAATACAGTGATAATACACCAGGCAACTAGGCCTATGTTGAGTACCGAACAAGCTACACAATGGGCTGTTGCTGCTTTCATTTGAGTTTGTTTATGGTTGTATTTTGTATTGATATCAAATTCAAATCGAGTGGAAATGTCAGGAGTATCTGACTCGCGCCTCACTAGGACGTGAAGATGAAACAAATCAGATAGGTGCGAGTCAGTGGCGCCGCGATGTCTGAACGTTTCTCCAATAACTCCATTTCTATTTGCGGTCCGTCAGTCATCAGCTGGTTGGTTGGCTTGCTTGATGACCGCTATGTCTACATGACTCAGAGTTTGCGTCATCACTCAGCTGATCACAGCTGACCGCACTGGTCACTACGATGACCACCGAAGACGCGTACGGTACGGAGCGACGTAACTGAACAGAACTGACACGGTTTAGTTTTTGACGAACTGACCAACGGGCAAGGAGGACGGGTAATGCATTACAGTAGGCATTGTCTAACTGCGTCGGTGTCTATGTGACTAGAGGCACGTACGCGTCAGCCAACGACCAATGGGCGTGCAGGCCGTTCATTAGCCAGTTTGTCAAAAACTAAACCGTGTCAGTACAGTTCAGTTCAGTTGCGTCGATCTGTACGCGTCTTAACAATTTCCTGATAAATAGTAACCGCCGGCCTGTGATTCACTGACCAGTGTCATTATCAATTCATCACCTCATCAGTTTTTTTTTCCAACTTTAAAACTTTTCACATTCTCAAATCCTAGACGTTCTGGCACATCTTCAGACTGATTTTACAGATATCTGAAATTTCTTGCAGCTTTTTTCTTATTTTAGCTTTATGCAGTTTGAGTTATTGTTATTTTTTTCTTTAGTTTTTCAGGTACATGATATTTAACCGGTAGCCGGATAAATAGCCGCATAATGCGCAAACAAATGTCTTTAAATTCGCGCGCTATGATGTAGTAACATTTTCCTGAGTTGTTAAAAACTTGTTAACATTTTGTACACATTACACATTTTTCACATTTCGGTAACTAACGCCAACCTTATAACTAACCCTAACTGCAAACCCTAAACGATAGGCCTACGCAAATAATGCAGAAACATTTAGCGCGTGCATGATTGTTGCTGCAATCTAGCGAAACAATATGTAATGTAGACATCAGTGTTGGGAAAACTCAGACAGAAAAATGAATTAAATCGAACTCTCAAATCATGCAGACAAAATGAGTTTAAACTTAAACTCAATAAATTAACACACCAACGATTAGGGAGTTAAATCAAACTCACCAACAAAAAGAATTAACTCATAAACTCATTTGTTATCGGTTACCAATTATTAATTAAACAGTCAATTATGCATTTAATCAATGAAGTCAATAAGGCTGTCATGTAATGCTAAAAAGTGGTCAATTAGCAAAAAAAAATAACTGTTCACTGTTCCACGAAAATATTTGTTAGCCTACTCAGTCATTCTGTCACTTATTCAATTAGTGAAGTTCACTCAGACGACCAAGGTCTTTTCAGTGAACTTGACTGATTGACTTATCTGTTTCTAATCATTGTTTATTTCCTGTGATATTTCATGTGTTCGCTTTCGGCAATGACAATTTCTAATAATTTGCATCTGAAATTTTGATGCATATCGGAGTTTCAATCTGTCTGCCTACGCTGAATATGACGGCAGTGTTGTATTAAACTACATGAAAACCGATTTTACTGCCCAAATAGGCTATTTGTGCATCTTTATTAACGACCGATCAGCGAGATATGATGACACTTCTGTATGGGCAGCAATAAACAAAAATAACTGGTGCAGTCCAGTTAGGCTTATCACGTTCGACCCAGTTGGCCCCAAAATTTATCGAATTGCTGTTTATTCGTAATTTTAACCGTAAACTGTCACTATGAAGTGAGTTGATTTTGGAGACATAATAAACTCACAACTCGCGCAAATACTAAATTAAATCAAACTTATAAGTCACACGTGTTGGGGTGAGTTAACTCAAACTCACAATAACTGAGTTAACTCGTGAGTTGAAACGCATCTGAGTTAACCGATGCTCAGCACTGGTAGACGTGGTGTAAAATAGCTGCAAATTATTGTTATACCAACAATGGCGTCAACTTCACTACTATTCTTTCTAAGCCTAACCGTAAGCTTAATAACCCTAACCCCAACCCTAACGCCTACCCTCACCCTAAGTTATGTGACGATACAGCGACGCTCAAACAAAATTACGAACTTTGTTGTCTCTTAGAATTTACGGGCCCGAGCTTTAACTGCAGAATTCGCAAAAAATGTCTTGACCGGATAAATAGCCCACAGGCTATATATCCGGAAATTTGTACGGCAGCCGAATGAACAGTCACCGCGTTTTTTTAAATATCAGGCTTCTGTGGGATTGTCAAGGACGACATTGTTGTTATATTTTATTAGTTAGAACGTAATGGCCTCCAAAGTATATTATTTACAATGTAGTAAAACAAGCGGGGCGAAACGACCCGTGTCCATTGATTCTTTATGGTTATGAATTCATGATCTTGTTTAGTCTGTCAAACGATATTATTAGTCTTGTCCTTGGTAGCCTATTGTTAGGAACTTAGGCGGAGCCTATAAACGTGCGATAAAACCGTTTTATTTTGTAGCTGACTCACCTTAGGTCTTGGCCCCAATGTCGTTACGTTTTATGGCCTTGGACTGAAGCCAGAAGCCTTGGCTTATTTTTGACCTTTACACTATAGATCATTATACGCCAAAATGGCAGCAGTTCAATCGCCCAAGTCAGACAAGACACGAGAAATAACAAGAAGCCCAGCTGTCGCTAGGGAGCCGATCGTACCGGTTGTCAGGGACCTTTAAGGTCATACAAGGTCGATCATTTTCATTTCATTTGATAGTTGATCAATAGCAACCTAGGCCTTATCTCGCACCGTTTAGCCGCAGTGGGGCGAAACGGCCTTCAAAGTCATCCAAGGTCAATGATTTCCATTTAGTTTCGAGATCTTCGAGTTCTGATAGCCGATTACTATAAAATTCTACCAAGCCACATGTCATGATTAGAAGTGTGTACCATTTTCTCAATTAGGTCCCAAATTTTCAGCATTCCGCAAAAAAGTTTGGGGCCAAAAACATGCAAAATTCGGCGCGATTTCGGATGACTTCAGATTTCAATCGCGAATGTATTCGGAACGGATAAAAACATTCAAAACTCAGTGACAAATTTTTTGCATGTTTTTTTGTATTATGCAAAACGCTCTTTTTATCGAGTTGCCAATGTCACATTTGGTAATGTTGGCAGATGTGCGTCCGAGAAGGTTACATTACATTTGTTTAAGTCTAAATCCCTGTTCTGTTGAACGGATTAGAAGTTTGTTTATTTATTATATCTCAGATCGCGTCACTCGATTTTGTTGTTAACCGCTTGTTTACGAGGCTTTTTAATACAAATTACATTTAAAAAATTACAAAAGCTTGTCAAGTTTATTTTCTGATTAATCAGTGTATTAATTCCACAACGTTTTCATAAGTTTACATCCAAATTCGAATTACAGGAATTCAGACAAATTATTATTTTGTATTTCTTGACATTATTGCGCTTAGATTATTATAGTAGGTCTAGGGACTTAAGATTTTGTTAGCAATGGCCATGTGACTGATGTAGGCATATACGAACATCATTGTTTATGTTTATTTTTTATTGTTTATTATCTATTTTGTTGTTTACTATATACCACTGATGGTGAATAAAAATTTTAAAATTAAAAAAATACTAAGATCGATTGCTATTCCTTCCACGTTCGGCAAAAATTTGGCGAACTTTAGACCACTAACAACAGAGTTTATGATGTGCATTTTGTACCCAACAAAATTGACTCTTTCGAAAACTTATATTTCATTTCATAGGAATTGCTGGGCCTTAAAATACGAATTACACAATAATTGTCAATAACCAATGCTTGCGAGTACACACCCGACCAAAAACGCGAGTTCCCCACAATATTTTACCAATTTGGCTTAAAATCTAACGCATTTGCGCCTATAACTTTAAGAGTAGTAAAACTGTAAAAGGAAGCTGTAAGCTACACCAGCATTTTTAGGGCTCAATAAAATTTTAGAGACGGACATTTAGTGACGGTCGGCATTAGAGATCTTTTTGAGTATGCGCTATATAAATTTACACTTTACTTACTTACTTATTTACTAAGAAAGCATAAGAATTTTTAAGCATTCGTTCGCAATTTATTTTTTTGTTTTAATCCATTTTTCATTGTTGCCTGTTATTATTGCACTAACATTATACTAAGTTTATCAGTTGCACATGGAAAGATAAAATTCGTTTCAAGGCTGCGTAATCGTGTCCAATACTATAACAAAGTTAATAGCCTACTGTTGCAAGTGACTTAATTAGCTTAATTCTTTTTTGTTCTCGATTAATTTATTTATGAAATGAAAACCAGTTTTTTGGTACGAACATAGCGGAGTAGGGACAACACATAAAATTAAAAACAATAAAACACCAACTAATTGCATTTTCTTCAATTTCTTGTAAAGCAGTAGACGTGTTCAGAACATTTCTTGTTGGCTAACAGCGTATAATTCTGTGAGCAAAAAGCGGAGCTTAAAGCTTGAACGTCTCTGAATATCTCGCATATCCGTTAACTTTTGCATAGTCTTATAAGCAAGCTACAAATAGCGTTTGCTGATTTTATGGCAATATCGCACATTACATTAACTTTTAGGAAACATTCGTCGTAGCGTTGCTGGGACGAGACACAACTAAGCAATTAGACAGAATTTGCGCGCTGACTTTGCACTGTGGTCCAATTAACGAGTTAGCAACAATAAATTGCGTTCACAGAGCAACATCGTTAGTTGGAAAACGAATGCGCTGATGCGGTCTGGGAAGGAGGATCTTCCAAATTGTGTTGTGGGGAGCGCCGTGAGCTTTCCCAGAGAGATCTGAGGGAAGTAAAAGGCTAGAGTGCCTATCGCAAACAATATTAATGCGCTCGACGCTGTAATGAACCATTTCTAAGAAATTTCAGGGCACCATTTTTCATTCTGCGGGACAGAGTTTAAAGTTATTGTTGTAAAACTCCGAGAGGGGAAACATGTAGTGAATGGACAACCGAGCTTTCATGCCAGATCGACCTCACAGACGGAGCAGACTGGGTGGTTACACTCGTCGTCGTTCCAGCCGTACGAAACGCCGGACATCATATTGACGCACGCCTGGTTGAGGTTGTTGTAATAGTTGGGCTGATACGAGGCCCAGTGCGTGTACGACATCAGCGACAGATGATCGCTGTACGTGTCGGTGGACTGGATTCGCCAGACGAACGGCGACTGACGGCTCGGATCGATGCGCTGACCTGCCGTCCAGAAGAACACCCCGTTACTGGTTCCAGTCTGTCGAAAGCATTCACTCAGCGTCGACTCTGTAACATTACAATCATGTACACAGCTTAATTATCGGTGAATTTTATGTATCATGCAGAACAGTGTCGTTGCTAGAATAACTTTCACTCAGTTTCAGCACGTTTCTGCGTCTTTATCCAAAGTCGTATTTGGTGTATTTTAGTCTTAAACGATGACATCAGGCGGTAACAATTATGAAGATTTTTTGTTGTGCTTGACCCTTGGCTAAAATGCTAAGGCAAATTCCTATACGCACTGACCATTTTCTGATGCACATCTTGTGTCGAAAAACACACCATATTAGGCTCTGTGGGAAAAAGAAGACATTTACTGGTCTTAGCCTATTGAGCGTAAACGCGCACATCGACCGATTTCAAACGGTCGCCTAACAAACACTAAACACGCAAAATTAGCGGCTCCCTACAGGTAAGTTTGTGTAAAATTGTTTTCAATACATAACAGATTTTTACAAAGTTTGAAACAGTTATTGCGACAATCATTCTAAAATTGTCTTTAAAGTTTGAGCTTAAAATGGCCACCTTTGGCCTCGACGTAAGCTCTTAGACTAAGGCGGGTACTCTGCTGCCTGATCCCTTTGTCAATAACAATGCATTAAACGTATCCTAATGTAAACAAACTTTGACGTCATAATGACGTTACACTGAGCACACACACCGTAAGATGCGGACGTCATAACAGGTGTGACGGTAAGTGTACGATATTTCGTTGAAATCCATGAACACTGAATTAGACATATTTGAAGCACGGGGCCGCTAATTTTGGGACACCGTGTATTACTGTAAACTATTACTGAGCTACAACTGCCGCTGTCCCAATTTTTTAGAGCAAGCGGTCAAAGTAGACATGATGTACTGACGGTCGACGGCTGAGATCATTTCGCCAACTGCCGACTGTTCCTCTTCGTTATTGACAACGAGTAGATGAGCGTCGGGGTGCAGCGAACGACACGTCAATCCAGCCATTGTCCACTCCAGGTTACTGGTCACCAGCTTATAGCAGCCGTTCACAGGCTCGTGATACGTGAAGCCAGCGGGACACTCTGCAGCAGTACCACGCGCGAAACATCAGCGCTGACACATATTAACCGAACATTAATTTACTGATTCCCTAATCCCTATATCGTATATCGTATAAATTTCGAATGTCAGCGTTTTTTGTGAACTTTATTTTGTCAAGGCTAAAAATTTTAAAGCCATATTTTACACGCATACTTGGCGTTCAGATCTACGCCAAACTGCAAGGAGCCAAGGAAATAATGTTTTTGCCGGTTTTTGTTTGTTTGTTTGTTTGTTTGTTTGTCTGTGAGTCAGCAAGATAACTCGAAAAGTTATGGACGGATCTTTCTGAAATTTTCAGGGTATGTCGGGCATGGCATAAAATACAAGTGGTTCAATTTTGGAGGTGATCCGGCAGGAATCCTGGATTCTGGGTCACTTTGAAATTTTCGTTACCATTGCGTTAAAGAGGGCATAAGGGAACCGCTGGCAAAGCGAAAATGGTGACGCCGCCTGGCGAATAGCTTTGCCTTGGCGGAGATACCTACGGGCTATGACTGCTTTCTAGTACTGTTATTCTTTAATTTAAAGAAGTTGCCACATTAAGCGCGATCTGTACCCACACTGTACATAGGTTAATGAATCTCCGCAAAATGTAAACGAAAGCACAAAGTTAAACGGAAAGTAGGCTTATAGTAATTTTTTTATAGTAAAATCATCGCAATTTTTTGGTCGAAATAGGCTTAATAGTAGTTTTGCACTAAATGAGCATTGTGAAAGAAATGTCTATCAGTCCAAATGTAATTTAGACACTAAGTAGTTGTCAATTTGTGATGCTTAGAAATTATTGATTTTTTTAAAATAAATGTATCACAAAGTGCAGTACGTGACACCTTCAACAAGCTGAATGACTGGATGTGCGGATGCCAGATGAAGCGCAACTACGAAGCACAAGCTCAGGCGTACTAGCAACGACATCTTGACTTCTTATAAGTGATTAGATGCTCCTACAACACGATACAAGAAACGCAGCTACCGTTTACAGAACAGGGCGTCAGGACAGCTTCACGCCTTCGTTTTATCGTAACGTTCCTTTTAAAAACTGCGAATGATTTAGACGAAAATCGGAGGCAAAAACACCGGCGAAAACGATCAAAAGGGACAAGGTGTTACATAACGAAATAAAAGAACAGAAGTTGTCGCGGAAACTATAGGCTAACCTATGGCAAGGTGGCAGTTATTGAATTAGCCTAACTAATAAACAAAATTTACGTTTGACTCAGTCAGGCACTATTGAAATTGATTTTAGGCTATTTTCGTCAAATGCAACACGAAGGAATAGCTGAACAATCGCAGGTGTATAATAGGCCTACTTAGTTACTTACCAAGACACGTCGACGAGTGACTTTGTTTACTCCGTGTACGTCCTTGGCGATCTTGCAACAACGCGGGCCGGCGCGGCGCCTACACTAACTGCGCAGTTGCAACGGAAAACACAAGTTACACTGCAGGACTATAATAAGCTAAGCCTCCAGCATCTCGTTTGCTGCCTGCTGCCGCAGCTCGTGCAAACACAAAGTAAGGTAAACGTAAAAGCCAACTGGGGCATCGGCGGGGTGCTTATCTCATGCCGTTGAGCCCATAGGACGTAGGTAGAAAGACCACTGAGTCCGTGACGCATGGCCAGTGCGACGCCAGACCTACTGTTACCTTCTCAGCCGCAGAGAGTCACCGCCCTTTGACTACTGGTAGCAAACTATACTGTTTGGCGAACAGAGACACATGTGTGTGAACAACGTGCCCAAGGTTGTTACCTGGCAGTGCCTCGGCTCGGAGTCGAACCTGCAACTTCGGGCACGTTCCCGTTAGACCACCAAGCCACACTGGCCACTGTAGCAGTCAGCAGGAAAAGAACAATAGGCTTATTTGCGACAGTGGCGGATACAAAGAGAAGCCGGCGTGGGCCGTACGTGGCGCCCTATTGGGTCACACAGACAGTCATGACTAATGACTTTATAAATGTACAAAACATCTGTATACTCACTTATTAATGGCGACGCACAATGACTGACACTTTAAGAACAGCAAAAATCATAAAAAATGATATCACTCATCATCACATAGCCTAACTGTCAATGTGCTGTTGAATAATATCACCTTTTTATGATTTTTGCTGTTTTCGATGTGTCAGTCATTGCGTGTCGCCAATAACAAGTGTATAAACTGATGTTTTGTACATTTATATTTGCTGTTTTATTACTAAAAATAATGTATTCTTGTAGGGCCTAGGCGGTCAATTATAGTTTATCTGCTTTGCACGGCTATGAAGATGCGAAACCTTAGAGTATCGCATCACGACCTTGACTTCTTGGGGGCACGTAATGTCATCAGTCACGTGACGAATAGACTCGCCATGCTTACTTTTTTATTAGTAGTCAATAATGACCATGCGTCTATCTTGCATCGTTATGGAGATATAAAGCTTCAAAGATGCGTTTAGCCCATCTCAAGAGCCAAACGTTTACTGCGCATGCCCGGTGTCACGTGACCTGTAAGCAGGGGATCGAAAATAATCTCATATTTAGATTTTTTGTGGCCATATTGTCTATTCAGTACAGGCCTACAACTTTTATGGGTCTACGATGACGATTAAGTCTGTTTATCTATAGTGAAAATTTTATACAGCAGCGTTTATGGCCGAAATTTTCTAAGTCCATTTTTTGGCCCAATGTTCGACTTTGGGGGATTTTTCAGGAGTTGGATATTAATTTTAAATTTTTTACCGCTAAAAGGCACACTCTTGCGTGAGATCGCGTCGTTTAAGCCATTGCGCGTAAAAATCCGCCGACCCGTCTGACCTTTAGGTCGGCCATTAAATATGCAAATAAAAAAATTCTGTTATATTTCACCCATTTGCCGAAAAGCCCCCAATGGACGGATTTGCACCGCATTTTGCACAGGGGGTCGCCTCGGGGAGGTAATCACTTGTTTCAAATTTTGTGTCGATCCGTTGGGAGGTTTCGAATCTGCGCAGGGTCGAATTTTGCCATTCTCCATTGACTTAGCCGGTCGCCATTAACACAGGGCTGTGCTACCGCACGCCCGTCATGGTCATCGAAATGTAGGTGTACTTGAGGCAACTGCTCGTCACTTCTGTTTCGCTAATTTATTAGTTAAAATTGTAGTTGAAATTATCAGTATCATATATTGCGGTCTACCTATCCGATGCTCATATAGCATCTTTTTGTAATGTTATATAAAAAACAAACTGGTGTACCGTGTATTGCCGTCGTGGCAGGAAAAATTCGTCTGTCCGATTTTTTGCCTGACAATTTTCGACAAAATAAAAAAAAGTTTAGAAATTTTCCATTTTGGCGAATCTAAGAACAAATTCAAAACTGCAAGCACCCGTAATGTCCTCCGTTAGAAATGTACAGCTGTTTGTCAGAAAAGTGCAACTTTCTGTTCATTACGTTGTTAATTAAACGTCTCTCGTCGTCTATGCCCGCCGTTTCCTTTTTCTGCTTCAGTTACGTCGTACAGTATGCTCCTATAACGCAGTAGAATAACATGTGAAAACAACGACTGTTACAGAGTGTATGCTGAGAGAAATTTACCAGTCACTAATATTGTTCTGTCGTATAACAGAAAACTGGGGGTACTGCAGCCGAACTCCAGAAAGTGGGGTATTTCTACCCCCCTGCAACAACTTAGAAAGTGACGCCTGTGTCTCGGCCACACAACGACGAAGACTGTGCTGTCTAAAGATAAATCCATAGTCTAACGATAAATCAAGATAGCCTAAGCAATCATACGTAGTACGTGGCACACTAAAACACCATCTGCCGCCAGCAACCGGTGCAACTTTAAGCCGAAACTAGTAGCCTAGGCTTTAATGGGCGATACCATTTTCCTACTTCATTCTCTCTTTCTCTTCACCTTCATTTCTTCCCTTTTTTCTTTGTTTCCTTTTTTCCTTTCGGCATTTTTTTGCCCTTAATAGAAAGTCAGACGTGTTACCCTCGAAAAATTGTTGAACTTTACATAGCTGGAGGTTAGTTTTGGCACATGTTGTACGTAAAATTGACTTTTTGTTAACGGTTTCCGCCTAGAAAATAAAAAAAAAGATTTGCTACAGAGCCCAACGTCAGTCCGACTAGGGATAAATCAAAAAAGTAAAATTCCCCTCGTAGCACTGTCTTGTTCGTTTAGGCCTATTCAAATGTATGCGACGTCCGTGAAATGGATTTCTTGAGCGGTGAAATATCGCCCGCGCGCGCGCGTGCCACCAGTCACCAACTGTTGCCAGGAGACGGGCGAAGATCTGAAGCAAACATAACGATACGTCTACCCGAGCACAGCTGTGCACGTCGCATTCCAGTAAACCTAGATGTCGATCTTCTGCCGCCCGACACAGCCAAACCTCCCTGTTCTGCCGTGTCCTGGCCACGTCACGTTTAGTGTCAGTTATTGACAAACTAACCTGAGTTAAGACCACGAACGAAACAGACGGCGAGCAATGCAATCTGTAAATAAGTAAGCAAGTAAACTGAGTAAACGAGTTCACGCTAAATCTCAAAATTACGATTAAATTAAAATTTAAAATTAAATTGTATTTAAATTATAATAGAAAAGAGACAAAAATAAATAACCTATTAAAAATTAAAAATATTTAGATTTTTGTGTCTTAAAAACTTTTAATAACCTAGGTTTACGGCGGACCAACAATTATCGAGCAGTGGAGTCGTTGCAAGGAGTGATACAGTTACTGTTCTCCCATTGTTCAGTAGCAGCACGAATTGATTTGATAAGACTTTTGGTCTGCATTTTTTTTCGCTACAGAATAATTCGCATGTCATCATCACACTTTGTGCACTTCCAAAATAATTTGCACGCCCGTAACCCCATGCATCTAGGCTATCACTCGGTTGGGAAAAGGCGTACACGGACAGCGTGCCTATACCGGCGGCGACAGACGTCAGTGTCGCTATCGGCGCATGACAATAAAAGTTTGACGTTTGATGCACGCCTACGTCAGGGCATCGTGAAATCTGCCGATATTCTCTCATCCACCTGTCACCAACTTTTTCTGTCGATACTATTGACTGATGACAAGTTTCCAGCTAGCCGCTAAATATTATAGTTAGCGAGCCGGTAGTTCTGAAAGCAAGAAGCCCAACTGCGGATAGGGAAGACGCGCTGCAGCCTATACAGATTTTGTTGCAATACTGACTTTCAAAATCATCCAATGTCAATAATTTTCTTGTCATTTAAAAGCTAATATTCAACTTTTTATTAGCGATAAATAGTAACCTTGGCCACATCTTTTACCGTTTCCGAAATATAGCCAGCTTTCTGTTAAAAACGCACATTTTCTACCACCTACAGTCAACCTTTAATTTTTTTTTAAAAAATGTTTCCCTTGAACTACATCTTTTAAATATTTTTTTCCAAAAAGTGCCGACAAAGGACTAACTCGTGCAAAATTTTTTCGCACGAGTAATTAGCTCTTTGGTTTTTGATAGGGCAGCATTTAATAGGGGCCAAAAATATGATCTTCCCATAAAACCGACTTCGCGTAGATCGGAATAAACTTTGTGTTTAGTAGACCAAATTTAAGAAAAATCTTTACGTCCAAGATTTTTGCATCCACCTTATGAGGTACGTAGTGAAAACATATTTAAATATATAAATGGTTCGGGGTCATGACGTTGACCTTATGGGGTCACGTGACTCATCGGACTCGGCGTGGGCACTTTTCTATTGTTGGCCAATGATGACCATGCGTCTATCTTGCACGGTTATGAAGATCCGGGGCCTCAAAAATTTTGGGATCACGACCTTGATCTTTTGGGGTCACGTGACGTCATCGGTCACGTGACTATTGGACTAGGCATATGTTATTTTCTATTGGTGGTTCATGCATTGTAACCATGCGTCTATAAAGGTCGCATATAGCTCCTAATGAGCGAACCCATCTCAGAGCGTCATCTCAGAGCATCTACGGAGCGTCACTTGTCATATGGGATCACACAGTGTTACCTGCCACCCGACAGAGGTGAACGCGCCCCGCCTTAACCCCAGCCAGATAGGCCGGTACTCGATTTACCTACCAAGGCTGAGTTGACCTATCTATCCTGCACCGTTACGGAGATACAAACTTGCGTTCACCCATGTTGTAAACGAAGCGTTCATTTCGTTCATGCGCATGCTTCGTGTGAGCAGGGGTCAAAAATTACCACATAGTTGGAATTCCCGTGGCCATATTGTCTATTCACTATGCAACCTTTATGGGGCTACGGAGAGGATTAAGAGCCGTTTATGGGTGAAAATTTTATACACGAGCGTTTGTGGCGGAAAATTTGTGCCCGTTTTTTGAGCTCAATTTTCGACTTTGGGAAATTTTTCAGCAATTAAATATTAAGTTTAAATTTTTATTTTTAAAAATGTTTGATTCTTGCGTGAGGCTGCGTAGTTTGAGCCATCGCGCGTGAAACTTTGTCTGGCGGTATGACCTGTAGGTCGGTCAACAAAAAGGTAGCCTATATTAAATAAAGTATTTCGTTGTATTTCACCCGTTTGCCCCAATGGACGGATTTACACGAAATTTTTCACAGGCGGTCGTCTCGTCGACGTAATTACCTGTTTCAAATTTTGTGTCGATCGGTTCAGGGGTTTCGGATCTGCGCGGGATCGAATTTTGCCATTCTCCATAGACTTAGCCGATCGCCATTAACACAGGGCTGCGCTACCGCGCACCTGTGATGCATGGAATGTTGACTGTTTTGGCGATACTGGCGTTTACATAACACGGATTGGTTAGACTAGACGTACAAAATACGTGTGAGCATCTCGTGATAATATCGCGATATTTGGTCGTCTGGTATCGACATCGTGTTGAAATTTATATTTCGGTATCTGCGCATCACCATTAGGTATAGAGGAGTTCTCAGCAGCATAAAAGTGCTACGGTAAAGCGCTGAGTTTCACATCACAGCAGACAACTGACTGTTGCTGACGTGATTTATACCGGAGCAGCCTCAACTTTCACAGCAAACGACATCGGCATATTCGTCAGAATTTTGTAACGTTTCTCGTACTTTAAAAAACACTTTGCTTTAAATTAGTTTTGTCAGAGCTTGTTGACAAGTGCAAATTTACGTCACAACTAAACTCAGATGCGCTATAAAGTATAAAGACCAAGATTGACAAGTTCAGCTACCGCTTATCGAACAAAGTGTTGGCTTAGTTCATTCATTTCGTCTACATTCCACTCTTTAGAACTTTTGTGTAATTACAAAATGTAGTAATAAGCGGCTATATACATTCAATAAACATTTACATAAAAATGTTCTTCGCCAAAAATTGTGTTGTGTTCCAGTTTGTTGTTTAAAATAAACAAATAACATGCAAGCATTTACGAATTACGGAGTGTCAGCTTGCGGGTCTTGATTTGCAGAATATTGCGGATCCGCCGAGAAACTGATTATTTTATTTTTTTTAGCTTGTTTCTGGTCTTTTAGCTGGTCCAGCACGGACATTTGAGCGCATTTTCGGTAGCTTTTTGTTGGCTATTTTTAAAGGTCAGTGGACATCAAAATTAACTTATACATTTTATCCATTTTCCTGAAAGTGCAGAATTTTATGATAACTTTGACAGTAATATCGGCGCCCAGCGTTCTGTCAACACGGAAAAATTTACCTTTAAAGTCGACGATCTACGAAAACGACATGATGACCTGCAGTGACGTCATGAGTTTAGCTTATAGACGTCATGAATTAATATTTATGATGTCTATAGGCTATGGTCTAGCCTAGAATGATGA
>Ga0209367_1005854_pt1 | contig 17029 bp, 19 predicted proteins | sample WorMetLIZISLAND2_FD_187412 | JGI IMG/M metagenome (GOLD analysis project Ga0209367, IMG submission 187412) | Marine gutless worms symbiont microbial communities from Max Planck institute for Marine Microbiology, Germany - Olavius geniculatus... ... | reverse complement strand
TGTTGACGGCAAAATGTGAGCGCAGGCAAGACGGACCGCATTATATAGCGGTACCGTACTATTTTTAGCACATGACGTCATTGCAAACGTCAGCACGGGCGGCACGCGAAAGTAGTTACCAAATATGAAAGTCGCTTCCGGACTAGCACCGATAGCACATGTGCGTATGAGTCATGTCGCTGGCACGCGCCCAGCGGGTGGGCACCGTGATTGATAGCACGTGTTGCACTTAATAACCTTTGGCCACTGCGCAGATACCAAATACGGACCGATAACATGTGCGCTGCATGACTTGTTGATAGCGACTCCGTCTTACTTCGTTTACCAGTGTGTTTGCATGTCACTGTCGTTGTATTGTTCGCTGTACGTGTTTGTATGTGACCAGGAGTTAGCCTATAAGTAACAGTTATTGTAAGCCCTATTGACTTACGTTATGTGACGGTATGTTCCGTGCCAGTCCGTACCAGTTTATCGGTGTTGACCAATCAGAGGTCGAGTTGTAGACGCCGCGCCACTGTGAGTAGGTCGGAAATTAAATGCTGTGCTATGATTGGTTAGGCGAAGCAGTAATTAGGTTGTCGCTTTATCTGCGGCGCGTAAATGTGTTGTTTGAAATCAGTTGTTATTCGGAGGGGGTTGAGAACAGTTGTGTTTTGTGGCGGACCAGAATGGTCTCGTGTGTGACGGCATACGTAAATGCCAAGGTTGTACAGCCTTTGATTTGGCTGTTGTACTAGCAGTAGGGTTTTTATGTAGACCCTAGATGTAGAGTTTCTCGGATTGGGAGGCCTGTGCCGATCCCTAGAATAACGGTAGTAACAGGGTACTCGGATAACCCCTATAGTGGTGTAACGAGGGAAAGAGACTCCTGTGCGAGCTCTTAGACTTTGAATAGTCTGGGTTTGAGCCCTGTTTTGTGTGGCTTAGTTGTATGTAGTTTTATTTGTGATGGTCATATGATATTTGATTGTGTTAAGTATTTCGTAACTGTTGATTTCGTAACTGTTGATTTGAATTGTGTAATGTAGAACTGTGAAACTGTGTAATTGATTTATTGATACGAAATTTTGCGAATTTACTTGTTTAACAGTGAAACTGAACATTCTCTTGAGTAACTGAACTGTTCGATTGGATTTGCAGCTGCAACTGCTAGAAAATTGAACTGTATGTTCATGTGCTATTCTTTTCGCTATTATTTCGCTGTATATATGTTTGCTATTAAAGTGCAATATCATTTTATTTCATTTTTTGATGTCGATTTGCTTGAGCATTAGGCCTAAGTTAACTTTAAGCTAAATCTAGCGTAGGCCTAGAATCAAATCTTACAAGACAACCTTACAAGTTTGTTGATTTAAAGCTGCAGTATTGACTACTTTGTTATTTTTGGCTGGGGTTTCTATAGTCCGTGTGTGTGTAGCACTGTTTATGCAGGCTTAGGTGCAAGGTGGCAAATAGCGAAATCAATGATCAACTGACCAAACTTCATTCACTCATTGATTAGATGTATTTTAAGCTCATCGGTCGGCTATTTTGTTGTCTGCTGTTTTTGTTATAAAATGTTTAATATAACAAAATTATTAAACCACGTAAGATCCTTTGTCAAATTTATGATGCAAAAGTGAGCAATCTGATACAAATAACCACCGTGTAATGTAACAATATGGAGCACCTGTGTTTTACACGGTAGTGCGTTGACATAAATTGGGTGAGCTGAAAAAATTAGTGCATCTTACATAATTTTGTCGTCTTCGCCATCTTTGTGCTAAAAATTATCAAAATCGATGGAAATTTGACAAAGTTATAACATAAAACAATTCTGACTGTTTTTTTGAGACACGGTGTAGATTGCTGTAGCGATTGATGTTTTATGTCTGCTATGTAGAAGCTTACAATTCTTCATTGCTTAAACAGTCGCTGCTGTTGTACTTGACCGGAAAATGTTACATCATACTTGACAGCCGTGCCTTTTCTGTGTGTGTGTGTGTGTGTGTGTGTGTGTGCATGTGCACACTGTTTCAGTGACTCCGTGTAGTTTCTTGTTCAATAATTCTGTTTTAATAGCTAAAACACGCGTGTGTTTTTCACAATTTGTTAGTGTTGACAGTCAATTCTAGGCCACACTGCTGCACTTTCTGATTTTGTATGGTGGCTATAAGCTGTTGTTCTGCTGTTACAACTGTAGTCTTTTGTTCTAGGTCACACAATTGACATTGATGTTTTAGTCTTTATTATGTTCATACTGTATTTTTTATAATATTTACTTAATTTGGTTGAAACAGCCCAGAAAAGATAGATTCGGGTCTGCCAGCAATATCTGTATGCAAGATACTTTGTGATTGCATCTGACTGCATTTGTGATCACTGTTATCTGCGTGACTAATAAGAACCCTACTAAATGAAAATATACTGTATAATTTTGAGTAGAAACCCCTGGCTTTAATCAGTACATGCTGCTTTACCCCAGGGCTGTGACCGAGACCCAACGTTTATTTAAGATCCTGGACCTTGCTCCTATAAGTCTAAGTTACCTTGACCCTGTGCCTACCAGAACTTTACTGCATTTGCAAAAGAATCAGAAAACTGTTGCTTCCTATGTATTATGTATAACGGTATCCTAGTCATACCGACCTATATCTGGGAACTCGATTCTATTAGTAGTACAAGGTACCTTGACCCAGCTTTGTATGTGCTCAGGACACGGATTCTATCCAAAGTTTTATGGTACATGTTTTTGGGCGTTGACCACAGTTTGTTTTTTTATCAAAATTATGATTAATTAATCGTTAATTTTTTGAAAATTTAACTGTTATTTTTTATTGTTGCCAGCTCCAGTAGTTATGCTGCATCGTGTGTATCGTGCATTTATGAAGCTGTGTCACAGCATTCATGCGGTATTTGCAGAGATGTATATGAACCCTATTAGGCCTTGCTTGGTAAAATATGGGACACTCACATAAATTTTCTGACATTAATGTACAAAAACTTACTGTAAAATAAATAAGTAATAAATAATCAATGTAGCGGCGTCTGCGGCCTGTGGACAGAAGGGTAATTTCCTTTTAAATTTTAAGCTGTTTGAAAATTTTTTTTCTTGTTTGAACATTTTGATAAAAAGTCCAAAATGTCTCTATACATATAATACATATAATGGCAAGTACTTACAATTTTTGGTTTAAGTTGTTTCTGTGTTTTATGTTTTATATTAGGTTTTTCTGTAAAGGTTAAGCTTACCGTTTCATTATTGTATTGGTAAGTATGTGCATTGTCCGGACAGGCCATCCCCAAAATGCCCTATAAAGTGTCGGGTGGGATGTTAAACCCTACACACTCATTCAGGCATTTATTTGTTAGTAGGATGCTGTGCCTGAGTGGTTATGTATATGTGTTGTATGATGCTGCTGCTTACTTATGACACACTCATAGTTTGTGTATGTTTAATTTTGTTGTTTGTTATAATATTCGTTGTATGTATTTTACAAGTGCCTCATGCCAGCACCCCTTTTTATCTCTGCCGAACAATTTTGTACAATTTCTCATAAATGAACGAACACTTGCACAAACCCTAACCACTGACTCTATCCCTAACCCTAACCCAAACTGACCCTAACTCTAAAATATGGAAAAATGCGAGAGTCGTGATTAATTTTTTTGAGGTAATAAATGTCTGACTTGGAGTTAAATGTTGTCAAAAAATACATTTCAATCAATTAGTCAACTTTTATTCTAGACAGAAACGTCCACAGAACACAGTAAAATACTAAAAGCAATAAAAGCAATAAAAGTGGTAAAAAGAAAATCAAAAATAAAACATACACACATCACAGGCCAAGATATTTAACTACAGCATTATCACTACATAAATACTGCATATTAAATGAAAATTTATAATTATACAAGACAGTGTCAAAGCTGGGAAGCTGCAAATCCAAAAAAATAGCTGTAACACTATACAATCTGTCATAACCAGAATATGTCTTTATGCATCTGTGATAGCAACTTCTAAATTTTTTCATACAGTTAACTGTATAAGTATTCCACAATGCAGTACCATACATATATAAACAGTAAGACCTAAATAACCTAACCTTGACTTTTTTAGAACACTTGCCAAATCTACACAGAAGAGTATTTGTTCTTATATACATATTACGCATTTCACGCTGTAAATCTTTATTATCAAATAAAGAACAAATAAATAAAATGACCTAAGTACTTAAATTCATTAACAAACTGCATTGGTTTACCATCTACACTAAAAAACGAAAAATTATTACACACTACTTTAGACTTGTCCTTAGGATGAAAAACCATAAAACTGTTTTGTTAACATTACAACACAGATCAAGCAACACACAATGCTTTTCTAACACAAATAAAAATACTTTCATAGCATACCAAGACGGGCACAGTAACACGATATCGTCAGCATATACAAAAATGTTGGTAGGCAGAGTACCTATTTTACATTTAACCCTACTCAAACAAATTTCAGTAATTAGCTGTAATAAATACCGAGTAAAAAGGTATGTAGATAAAGCTCCACCCTGCTTAGTATCATTACCAACATAAAATGACTCGGATCTAGTACCAAGCCAGCGAACAGAAACCTCTTGGTTAAAATACCAATAACCTAATAACTTAACAAGATGCATATCAACACCATCACTAAGAAGTTGATTAAAAAGTTTCCAATAGTTCACACGATCAAACGCCTTAGTTAAATCTACAAAACATGCAAACACGTGACTGCTCCTATCAGTATAATAATTAATAGCGTGTTTGACAACACCAGTACACATCGAAGTCGAGTGCCCAGCTTTGAAACCAAACTGGTATTTATTACCTTCAGATGCACTCTCTTTCGTCTTTAACAGCAACAGCCTTTCAAAAATTTTGGTGTCAACGTTAGACAGAGCAATGGCTCGATAGTTATTTTTATCCGTTAGGTCACCACCTTTATTTTTTATTAAAGGTGTAATAATAACATCCATAAAACTAACTGAAAGGAAGCAGTGTTTAATGCGTGCTGTGAAAAACAAACTAAGATGTACCCACAGTTCAGGACACGCATAGATAAAAGACTCCATAAACAGGCCATTAGGGCCTGCACTTTTACCTTTACTTTGAGAACAGACTGCGTCAGCAATATCTCTAACTGTCACATGACAACTGTCCAAAACAAAACCTGAATGACCGACTGATTGGTGAGCATCTTCCACAGTCACACAGTTTTGCTAAAACAAGCTACGAGCACCTCCATCAGGCACAAAGTTATACAATGACTTAAAGTAATCTTTCCACATTTTACATATCTTACGCTCTCTAACACAGGTACCAATTTTATTAACATTACTGGTGGTCTTCTGGCCTGAGACTTTTTTACATCCTTCAATTTTTTTTTTACAATTGATATCTTCAACAGATTTAGCAAGAGAGTCAGCTTTCATTTGCGCCTCGTGGCTTTTACAGTACCTCAGTGCTTGTTTAAATGCAGCTCTAGTTTTATACATGTTCATATAAAGCCAGCCACTTCGTGGTTTACCATTAATAACCCACTCATAAAAAGCACATCTAGCACTATCATGTCTATCAGAGACATAATCAGACCATCCAAGTACGTTGTACTGACACTGTCTGTTGTTAGAGGTAGGAATAGTATCCTCAGAGACCTTTTTAATGCAAAGAATAATATCACTGTAATAGTCAGAAAGCACATTTTAATGTATGGTATTATTACAGGAAGAATCGCATGATAAAACAGATAAAGGCACACTAATCAGTTTAACAGCAGACCTCATAGCAGACTGTTAACTGGTAATATTATTTACAGAGGTTTTAGGCCAATCACACAATCGACTAAATTTCTCTGCACTAGCTAATCCGCCATTGCTGACACTGACAGTTAAGTGAACCAGTGAACGAAAGCAGCCAAATAAGGGTAAATGATCAAAACACAGATAATCGTAAACTACACCCACTTCACTGACCTGTGATAGCAGTGCTTGGCTACATAAAATGTGATCTATTCAAGAGCTACGTTGCCTATCATCACTGATATATGTAAATATACCACTAAGTTTCATTTTATCAACACAAACCAATTGTTTATCATGTAAAAGCTGCAGAATATATCATCAAACGTAGAACCATCACTACAGTTAAAATCACCTGCAATTACCATATACACAGCATTAGTAGTTGCAAACACAGAAGAAATTTTCATACATGTATTAACGTATTTATCAAAAGAATTATCATCACGAGCGTCGGTTGGCATATATACATTAACAAATAAGACAGAACCTTTACATGTTTTATAGTAAAAGCACATAAACGAGGATCCTCACAGTCAATAACTTCCACAGCCGGAACAAACACTTTACAGTACAACAAAGCAGTGCCACCGTATGGTCTACTTTTAATAACATTGGAAGTAATATTCATAGCTGATACACCAAAAGCTAAGAACTCGGTATCGATATTAGAAAGAGTATTGAGTTCACATGATAGCAGCCAATGCTCTTGTAGAAAAATAATATCGTATTTTGCACAGAGTTTTTGCACGTCATATACACTATTTTTTATAGACCGACAACTATATGTACACAGTGAAAGATCGGAAAGTTTAGCCATCAAGTTTCCTAAAGTATCTGTTGACGAACACTCTATTTGACCATACTTCGGAAGACATAAACACTTCGACAGCTTGCTTTAATACTGCGGAATCGACATTAATCGCAACGTAATATAAAGCATACAGAGCCTCATACTTGGATTTTAATTTAGTGCAGGTAACATCCAGAATGTTAACCTTATCCTTCATGACATCAACACACTATAAAAGGTCTTCTTCAACTGTTGCTGGATGCAGCCAAGATACAAAAACGTCAACTGTGCGAACAGTTTGTACACTTTTCAAGTGGGTGTTTCCTGTCGAAGCACCAACGAATACCTTATTAACAGCTTTTGTTTTTTGCTTCACTACTTCCGAACGCATACCAGATGCTCGTAATTGTTCCACATGCTCAGCATAAGGTTTCGATTCTAGCAACACGGACCCAGTAGCCTGACTGCTTGTGTCCGATATACCCATTGATGAAAATTTAATGTCAGACAGCAGTACAGAGTTCTGGCATACAACAGCAACCTGTGTTTTCAGTTGTCGTAATTGCTCGACTTTCTCCCGAAGGGCAGCCACTTCATCCGACAGCTGCTTAACAGCACGAACTTCTGTACGCAGACTCTGTAACTCCGTAAGTATTGCTGCAACATTGCAATGATCACTGTCAACCGGGGGTATACGGGTAAGATCAGTTGCGTAGTATACTGGCAGAACAATATTCGGATCCAGAACAGTACGAATCATGTCATCAACAGTAGCCCTGCATTTGTTAGTGCCTGGGCGCTTAGAGAGACGAAATGGTAAAACTTGTTCCAGCAAAGATTTTGCTGCAAAAATTTCGTCCTCTTTGTAAAAATCAGTACACATTTTGCCGATGTCATCCACAGTCATAACCGTGCTCTTTTGACTGATAAAACACAGCAGCTCATTCTGTTAAGGAGAGTGAGCTGCCTGACTTCCCACATTATCGCTCACCGTAGGAGGCGTTGATCCCGTAGACATTGCCATAAGCAAAAAATCGCACGTCGACTAACAGACTTACTTCATTCACAGTCCAAACTGATATCAGCACACAAGAAAACGTTTATCTAGTATAAAAAACAACTTTGATGCAATGAAAATGTTTACGTTAACTGTCAACATAGAGCACCATAGATATTAGAGTCTATGCTACGCTCACTTTACTTTTTACAACATCTAACCCCAAGTCAGACATTTATTACCCAGAATAAAATTAATTAAGTCTCCAAAGAAATAAAAGTTGCAAAAAGTAGGATTCAAACCCGGGACCTTTCGGACAGCGAATGCGTGACGCTGCCAACTCGGACACCGCGGCTCTTGGCGGAAGTGATTCAATTGCGCTATTTATGGTTGCCATTATACATGCTATAGTATAATTACTGGGTATAAGGCTATTGCTAGCCTATTGGTTGGCACAGTTAGGACGTGGTGTTGGCGTGAGGCGTTTGTTATATTTTACTATAGAGCTGGATCAAGATTTATCTACTAATTCCATGGTTGCACGGAGGTTAATATGATTCAGTTGTTTAACCTCCTTGGCGGTATGAATCTAGACTGGATTTCTGTTCGAAAACGGTACAGTAGTTAAACGGCTTCTATAGATGACACGGCCAGACGATGCTGATCTTCAGCTGTCCGTTGATTGATTTATCAGTTAATGACACCCCTAGTGACTGGCAGACAAACATCGTCACGCTGAACGGGTCGACAGTCCGATGCGCTGTCAGAGTGTGACGAAATTAATTGCCACCCACTGCTGGTTTATTCGTCTGTGTTGTTAAATTTTGTAGGGTTACACTTTTATGCTTTTATGTTATCGTATGTTGTCATCTGACTTGTCATCATCTAAACCTACGTTTTCTAGTCTACGTTTCGCATTAGACATGTTGATGACGTGAAACTAGGACTGCAACTAACGAATGCGGGAAATCATCTTGTCGACACCCGCAGACATCAACATGTGTGACTGTGCCGTGGGACGTTAGCAGTCCGACAGCACGCTGGACGCTCAGACGCTGCAGAGTTTGACACGCGATAAACATTAGCAGTGGTACCCCGCAGTGCGATGTATAAACTGCTGCACCCACCCTCCGCATGACAGCGACTTCTCTGCAAGTCGACGGTGCCTGAGAGAATCCGGGCATACCGTTTTTAATACAAAAACTTTGTTCCGGGGTATCTCGGGCTTACCGCTAGGGAGGTTAATACATTGTGTTATGTTTATAAGGCGTTTATATTGTGGCTTTACAAGTTGCAAATAAATGTAGCCTACTGAGCGACCAATGTGTGGCAAAAAGTGTAACCTAGGGCGCCACTAATGTATCCTAAAAGGCATCACCAGGTGTAGCCTGAAAAGCAACAAGTGTGTGGCCTAGGAAGTAATGTAAATATAGCCAAATAGGCGACTTTAATGTGGCCCTGGAAGCGACAAAAGTGTAGCCTGATAAGCGACAAAAATGTGGCCCTAGGAGCAACAAAAGTGTGGTCTAAAATGCGACATAGTGTAGCCTAGAAAGCGCCACTAATGTTGCATCATAGGCGACACTAAGTGTGGCCTATAGTATAGCCCTATCGGCGACAATAAGTGTTGCATAAGGGCCACACAGGTGTTGTTGCAGTTAGGCGACACTCAGTGTTGGTCGTTATGCAATACCAATGTCTGGGAGTCAATCGCGAACACCCGGTGTCGCCTACTGTGCTACACCGGTGTTGCGCGATAGGCGACACAGTCTAGTTCTCTGTGTGTACGAAGCATTACATGCTGGCGCGTAAAAAGTTATATTATCGACGAATTTACATAACTTATCATTCTCCGGTTAAAATGTACTGTTTTGTATTACCACAGAAGCCGTGATTACGCATGGTGGTCATTGTATAGGCATAAAGTGGTTCCGGTTGTAATGGGCGCAAAAAAACGAGATTACGAAGCATTAGCACCGCCAAATTCGTTTATCCACGTCAATGACTTCGCTGGTCCGCGGCAGCTTGCAGACTACTTGCTTTTGCTAGATGGAAATGACACACTGTATAACGAGTATTTTCGTTGGCGCGCAATAACGTGGTCGTTCAAAGACGTGCGCTTCTGGTGTCGAATGTGCGCGCTATTGCACTTACGAGATGATGTCGACTATGTCAATTGGTATGATGACTATGTCAAATGGTGGAACGGTGCATGTCACTGAAAACCTGGCGTGTCGTTGTTCCACCGAAATAAAGGCGTCGTCCAGCCATGATTGTTAGGTGACTTATTTGACTACTTACGAGAGCTTTAGCTACGGATATCACATCTCACACGATAGTGGAAAAAATTTGACTTTTAGCATCCAAAACCCATAAACCGATAGTTACCAAATTAGAACGGCGTGATTACGTTGGCGACATCTACTACCAAAAAATTTGGGCTCAATCCGCCTGGGTTTTTTTGCTTTCATATAAATGAAATATGCACGGTGTTTCATAAAAGGTGTTTTTTTACTTCTTTTCACAATTCACTTAAATGATAATCAATTTACACGAAATTTCTACCAGTTGCAGGTACAGAAATGCTTATTCTAAATACTTTAACAGAATGTGGCTGTTAGCTAAGTATTCTTTGCTAATCGTGATGTAACGCTGACATCATAATGTGTCGTGAGTACAAGTGTACCTGTCTCAACTATTGCTATCAACTGCTACTCTGCTTTAATAGTAAACTTATTGTAAGTAAACTTAATTTGGTTTACTGATGAAAAATGTTGATTGTATCTACACTGTGCAACATGGAGGCATGAAATCAGCCGTTTCACCATCCAAAAACTCAACCGTCTAGCAAGCGGTGTGTGCTGTGTGGGGCTATCCGCAAAAATGTGTGAAAGTAATCGTTTTGTGTGTTTTTGTTGTGACTGCAATAGTAAAACTTCAACCATTTGCCATCAGCGAACCAGATGAAGTTTACCATTAAAGCAGGGCAGCTATAGAGCAAGTCTTCCTAGCACCGGTCGCGACAAGCCAGTTTGCACTTACGGCACATTAAAACGTCAACATTACATCACGACTAGCAAAGAATATTTAAATAAGCACCATTTTGTTAAACAATTTTGAATTAATATTTTTTTCAGCTACGTCTGGTAAAAATTTTGTGTAAACTGATCGTTATTTAAGTGAAAGAAAAAAGGCGCCTTTTTATAAAACATTGTGTACACTACTGTTCACATGTTTATTTTTTTGGTACTTTTAAACACCAACAGAAGAACCCGTCGGACCGATTTTCACGCGTAATACGTCAGACGACGCAGTTATGTGCAAAAAATGTTTTTATATTTGTAAAAATAAAAATCAATATTTAACGTATTAATTTAAAAATTCTAATTAATACTACGGTTTTCGTCTAGCTTTGTAGCTTTGTGCAAAATAAAGTTTTAATTTTTGGTGCTATGGTATAGTTTTTAGTCAGTTGAATTTCAATTCCATTGCAAAAATTTCAGTCACTGGATAATTGTGCTGTTATAAATAATTATACAGTCATACCTAAATACAGCGAAGGCATAGTCCCGGTAAGAATTCCCAGAATGTACCCCGCAGAAGAGGTGTTACTAGAACCTTTTAAAAATAACACATCACCTGTGTTAGTAGCAGGCAGTCTGTCTGTAGTTAGAAATGGAATAGCTTACATTCGAGTTTTATATTTTCAACCAAACTCTGTGATTTTAAAAAAAAACTTAAAAATTGCTAATATAACTTTTCCAGCTGCAGTAAGCTCTGTCACTGCAGTACAAAAGCCAATCAAGGTCGCAGAGAAATTAAATGAGGTTACACAGGAAGTCCTGGACGATTTTATAAAACAATATAAAATTAACATCAATGAAAAACTTAGCGCGACTGAAAAACTGAAATTTTGACAGTTACTATATAATTATAGAGACATCTTTGCACGTGGTATTTCAGAAATGAAAAGCTATAAAGGGTTTCAATTAGAATTGAATCCGAAAAACCCTTATGTCAAAAGCTATACTAGACAGTATAAGTTAAATGAAAAAGACAGTGATGAAGCGCATAACCAGATAATTAATTTACATAAACAAAACTTAATTGAAAAAACAATAGACTGCAGCTTTAATAGCCCATTGTTTCTACTAAGAAAGAAAAACGGGGAGAGCAAAATGGTAGTCGATCTTCAAAAAAGAAATGCCATCCTGAAACCGTTAATTGTCGCCTTGCCAAAAAATAGACGAACTTCTAAGTCAATTAGCGGCTAATGAGCCTAATTACATATCATGTACTGATTTTTTCAAGGGTTATTGGAGTATCAAATTACACCCAAAAACAAGGCATTACACGTCCTTTACGGACCCTAAAACCGGTATAAGTTATCAGTACTCGGTTTTGCCGATGGGGTTAAATGTTTCGGCAGCAGGCTTTGTCTTAGCATTAGGGCGTGTATTCCAAGATAAAGAGTATTACCATTTTTTTTACACGTATGTAGACGACGCCTGCATCGTCTCAAAAACAGTAGAGATTATTTGAAACATTTGGAAATTATTTTTCAAACCGTACGAGCTAATAATCTTTGCTTAAATCCGACTAAAACTAACATAGCGTTTCACGAAATCGAATTTTTGGGTTTTAACGTAAGTAACCAAGAAATTAGCATAAGCCCGACCAAAACTGACGCTATTAAACGCATAGCGACGCCATCAAGCCGCAAATCTCTGCAGAAAATATTGGGATTAGTGCAGTATTTCCGGAAATATATTCCTTGTTTCAGTAGAAAGGTCGCTAATATGAGAAGTCTTCTAAAACAAAACCAAAAATTTATTTGGACGCTCGAATGTTAAACCAAACTCGACAATTTAAAACAGTTATTATTACAGGCCCCTATCTTACAACCAATTAAAAACAACCATCCAATGTATTTTTATATAGACGTCGCAATAAATGGAGTGGGCGGAGCAGTTTTACAATTTGGCGACGATGGACGGCCGCATGTTTGTTGTTACATATCCTATGCGACGTCGGATACTGAAAAGCGTTAAAGTCCCTACCAATTAGAACTTTTAGCGCTCGGTCTCAGTTTAAAACAATACGAAGCCATTTTTCTACAATCAGATTTGACCGTCTTTATCGATAATGCTGTTGTGGCTTCTATTCAAACATATAAGCCTGTAAATAATCGGGGAAAAAGGTTAATGGCATTTATTAGCCAATTTAATATGAATATACTACTTGCCCGGCCGTAAAAACAACGTCGCAGATTGTTTGTCAAAAATTTGTGAAGACGTAAAAACTGAAGACCTCATAAAATTTACCCCACCTAAAAGGCTATACGACGAAGAGTTTATCTTGCCGATAGTCGAGACAGAAAATAAAACCTGGACTGTCTATAGTTTACAGGATGCACCAGAAACGACAGAACTTAGGCTTAAAACAGTACGCAGAAGCACTCGTATAGCTGAGCGAAGGGCAAGGAAAGAATCGGGTCAGTCAGCCTTAGACCGGCCAGCTATAGATAAGCCAGCCATAAACTAGCCACCTGAAACACAAGACGAACAGCCCACAGAAACGTCGGCAGCCGATCTCGTTACCGACCCCGATGAAGAACCCGTCCCCAGAAACCCTGAAAATAAAACCACAAATAAAATTTTTGAAGAACTACGAGATATAGACTTTACTAATGAACAATTGAACATTCAAGACCGAAGCAGAAAAAAATCACAACATGGTTAATATGCCAAAAATCATAGAGACAGATTACACCGAGGACGATTTTTTTAAACCTATTTACCAATATTTAAACTATGATAAACAAACGAAAAATAAAGAAACGGATAGAAAAAACTCTATTGTTATACTGTTGTACAAATTATCACTTCCTAGAACGCGAAAAGAGCAGAGGGTTCGAAGTGAAAATTACCAGCTTTGTATTTCCCAAAAACATAAAGACAATTTATTACTCGATTGGCATAATCTCTGTGGCCATTTTAAAAGTAATAAACTACTTTCCACAATCGTGTCCAGATTTTACTAAAAAACGATTGTTCAAGATGCTAAAAATATCTCCCAAGTTTGTGAGATTTTTCAGAAGTCAAAAATCAATCATAAACAGTCAAAAATGCTATTATTCCCTTTAGTTATACCTAAATTCCCATTTCAAGTGATATCTTTTGATCACAAGACTCTAACTAAAAAACTACTCAGGGTAATATCCATATTCTAGCCATTATATGCCATTTCTCTGGTTGGGTTATTTTCAAAGCGGTAATGGATGAAACCGCTATTACAACAGCAACCGTTTTAATAAAACAAGTTATCTCTAACTATGGTGTACTGTCTGTTATAATCAGCGATCCAGGGTACATCAGCGTTTTGTTTAGCACTATCAACAAAATTCTAGACATAAAACATTGCTTTACAGCTACTCAAAGTAAGCGTTCTAACGGCGCAGCCGAACGTTGCATTCGTTCGTTAAACAACGGTTTACGGGTGTATATCACCGAGGAAATAGATGATACTAGGTTAGAGGTTATATTGCCCATTATAGAAATTTCTATGAGAGCTACTGTGAATCGTGACACAGGACTCTCTCCATATGAAATTTTATATGCCAGAAAAATGCCACTCCCCACTTCGTTATCAACAACAGAAGTAAACCCGAATTTTTACAGCACTGACAACAGAAATTACGTAAGGTGGTTAGAAAATGCATTAATTAACCTTAATTAACGATGGTGTTAGACGCAGTAAGGCAGAACATAAGCAATTAATGAAAGAAAACTACGATAAGAAACATAAAACTAAGAAGGCCGACTACTTAGTAAAAGATTTCGTTCTCCTGAGAGATAACAAAATCGAGATGGGCTCTGATAGAATACTTACGAGAAAGCCGTACTTAAACGACAAATTTGTGATAACCGATATAATTGAAAACGATCATATAGGCCAGGCATATAAACTGTTAAACACTAGAACCGGGCGACACGTGAAAAATGTCGTCAATTTTGACAGGATAAAAAGGTTTATTACGTCAGATGCAAGTGTATAGAATCGTGGAATGAAATATATTACGCTGACCTGTTGCCAGCAAATACGTATGATAATTACATCGCGTTAACGCGATCTTACGTTTTGAAGTGAAGAACAGGATTTTTAGCGTCAGACAGAAACGAGGATTTTACGTGGGACCCCACACACCTACATTATTACGAAGATGGATCGTCCGTGACCCTGCATTTATCTAGATGATAAATAAAAAACAGCAGATTCGGTCACACTAGACGTCTAATGTGGACGATATAAAAATTAACTATATTATTTTTGTTAGTGTTTTTTCTACAGAGCTAACGAGAAAGCAAAGCTATGGACAAAAAGACAGCTTTGACGTGGATAACGGTCATCGTGCTCTTGACAGCAACTTCTGACGCAAAGGACGAGAACGAATACAAGCTGAGAACCAATCTGGGATTTACTATGAGAGTGAGTGATAGAGTGCAATTGTATAACGGTTATATTTGCCTAATATATAACTTGCATTTGCCTGATTTCATATTTCACAGCAAAGAGGCATTGAAAAGCGAAATGAATGGCTTAAGGTCGACGAATCATCTAACTGGCGAGTCCACTAAGAGATATGTAGCTAAGATCGCAATTAAGCTACATAAAATAAAACGAAATATTGTTATGGTTCAGCAAGAACGAAAATCAGAAATAAAAGAAATACTTTTCTAAATAAATGCCGAGAACAGAAGGCGCCGTGGTCTTGGAAGCTAAATAGGCGGAGGTTTGTCCCACGTATTTGGATTAGCAACCACTGAAAATCTAGATGATATTAAAAATTTCTTAACCCAGGTGTTAAAAGGCACGAAGGAGGCCACTTCCGCTTGGCGTAAGGGACAAAACCTGATGACCAAAATAGCCACTTTAACGGGCAAACGCCTAGATCATTTCGCAAAACTGATAGAACTGACGAAGCAATCCTTAAGAGCTGAAGACGCAAAATTTCAAATACTAGAGAGAGAAGCCCATACGACGTTGAAAGTCATTGGAGTAACAATTCAAAAAATTCACATGTCTATAATCCACTTGTATGAGATTAACAGTATTTATACAGCGTTGCGTGAATTCTCTAAAGGAAAACTGTCACATTATCTAGTCAATGGCACATCACTTACGGCAGGTCTTAGAGACATGTCGGAAAGTTTACAGCGTTCATCGCCTGAATTTGATCTGATTTTCAAAGACACTAATTATTACTACACACAGGCCAAGGTAGGCGGAGCGATTCACAAGGACGGCAACGCCCATATTTTACTGATTATTATTCAGGCCCCCATAGCTCCAAAAACAGCTATCGCTCAGTTAACAGTTTGGAAATTCACTTACTTTCCTCTACGCTCGCCAGACAACCAAGAATTTTATTCCTTTTTGTACAACGGATTAAAATACATTGCCTATTCGGAAAAAAACCCATTTTACTTTACAGCAAACGATGCAAACGACTTACCCTTTCGAAAGGGCGGGCATATGAAAAAAAACACACTTTGTCAAAATGTCCGATAACAATCTTCGTCTGCACACTAAAAACAAATTAACCTGTGCCATCGCCTTAATGGTTGGCAGCTTACTTGGTGTGAAAACATTGTGTAAATTGCATTTTTCATACAGATGTCTCACACCAGCAGTCTACAGAATTTTTGATGGTAAGCTACTAATAAGCAATATTAGCACAGTAAAAATTACCCGTAAGGGAGATAATTTTTTTCGCCCAGATGTAAAGCCAATCCATAAAATTCTTAAAAACCCTAGTCCACCGTGGATACTCACACTACCATGTAAGTCCCAAACCATAATTGACGACGCAGTATATCTCACAGGTAAGCATTGCAATCAGCAAATATCAGAATACGATATTAATATATCGTATCCCATAAACATTATAATCCTGAAACATTATTTCTCAGATCACACCTTACTAAGTGATCTGAACTCTGCATTAGAGCTAAACGAAAGCTTGTTTGCAGAGTTGCCGCCGTTATTAGTACAGGACGATCAATATGACCGTATTTTGGCTAAGGAAAAGGAAACACGATTCGATTTTAACGCGGCACTTAACTCTAGCATTTAGCAGAAAAAAATTTACAGTAACTTTTCGGATGTTTTATTCGAAAAAATAATAACTATTGGGTCAATAATTCATAGTTTTAACCCTTTCAGACCACAGACCTGGTGTTTGACTTTATCCATGGTGGCCACAGTAATAAATAGCGGCATCATTATTTGATTTGACTACAAAGTCAAAGATGGCGAAGAAGGAATATCGGTACACGGAATAAGAATAAACAACCTGCGATTTGCGGATGACATAGACATAATCGAGGAGGATGAAAGCACGTTGGAAAGGACAGTTCATTTACT
>Ga0209367_1005853_pt1 | contig 17029 bp, 9 predicted proteins | sample WorMetLIZISLAND2_FD_187412 | JGI IMG/M metagenome (GOLD analysis project Ga0209367, IMG submission 187412) | Marine gutless worms symbiont microbial communities from Max Planck institute for Marine Microbiology, Germany - Olavius geniculatus... ... | reverse complement strand
ATTACAACCACATTATAACACTTAGTCTGATTTAGTCATGAAATCAATATTTAGAATTTGTGCTCGATATGTCCACCATTCTGCTGCACCACGGCGGCAAGACGACGACGCCATTCGCCGATGCTCCAGACATGTGGCCGCCGAATAGCCCGGACCTTAATCCGGTTGATTTCGCTGTCTGGGGTGCGCTGCAGCAGATGGTGTACCACCAGCAAAGATTTGACTCAGTCGACGAACTGAAACGAGCATTTGTCAAGGCGTGGGACAAGCTCAGCCGGGCGTTTCTCGACATGTCATGAACTATTACCGTTCGCTATTTGAAGCAATATGACTCGTATTCGCCAGGTGGCGTTACTGTTGCACATAATTAATTTCAATAACTTATGTTTTCGTGTTGAGAATGAACCTTGATTTCTGCAAAAAATCGTATAGATCTAAGCAGTATTTCTGAAGTTAGAAGCTATATAACAGAGTACCCCCGTTTTTTTGGGCCACCCTGTATGTACTAGTGTGAGCTACTGTACAGTAATAGCCTGTATATATTTATAAGTGTTTTGTGTTGTTGTGAGAATTTTTGTTGCAATCCCCCTGTCCTCCAATAGACAGCATCATGAGATTGAGGACTGTCTGGAGGATAACAGGAAGATTATTAGAATTACCATTATTTTTAATTACATGTGCTTGCGTATAATGGAATTCTTACAATTTTAGGTTTAGCCTTGTTTGTGTTTTGTGTTTCTGTAAAGGTCAAACTTTCTGTTTCTTAATTGTAAAGGTTAAACTTACTGTTGTGTTATTATGTGTTTGTGTGCATTCTGGCTAGAAAGGTCGTCCCCAAAATGACCTATACTGTGTCAGGCGCGACGTTAAACCCTACTCGCTTGCTCACTCATTTTTTGTTGCAAGATATGCAACATGTTCAAGTTTATTGCTGTGTTAATAGCCAGCTGTGCACATGTTGCATTAAAACTGCATTTCTAATAACCTGTGTCTTATTTAACTTGACAACATTTTTGCAGTTGATTCTAGTTGCATGGTCTTTGGTTGGCTCACTGCTCAATTCATGCAAAATGTCATGTTTTGATAATTATATATGGGATAGTTTAAAACAGGGGTCTCAAACTCGCGGCATGTGGCCCGCGAAGGCATTATTTGCAGCCCGCGACACATTATCTGAAATTCAGAAAAATTGGGATAAATAGTAGTCGTTTTATTCATTTTTACACTTACAGCATTTTTAGCCAACGGTACTTAAGTAACAGTCGGTCGGCTATTCTAGCGACAGCTGGATATCTTGTTCTTTTAGTAACCAAGCAAAACTACTACTTTTCTCATTTGCGATTACTTTATTTCTGAACTATACTGTAAAAGTAACTATATTATGTTTTTGTCATTTGTATTAATTACTGCATTTTTTCATCTCTAAAACAATACGGCCCACCGACTGAATGATATCTTGCAGTGTGGCCCGCACCCATCCGTTACGGAGATATTCGCCGTCAAACTTTGAAGTCGTCCGAAATCGAGCCAAATTTTGCATGTTTTTGGCCCTAAAATTTGTTTGGGGTGCGCCCCCGAGATTTTGGACCGGCATTATAAAATTGGGCCTAGTACTGACCACCGTGCAAAATTTCGGGCGCCGATCGACCGACGCATCTCAGAGATTTCGCGTCGGAAATTAAAAAAAAATAAACATCTGCAGCAAAACATAAGTCCGTTCCGCAAGCTATCGCTTCGGGGCGGACTAACAAGAAGCCCAGCTGTCGCTAGGGTAGGCCTGATAAATGTGAATAAGGGTCACTTCAGCTACCCCTCTTTGGAGGGGTAAGGTCGGCAATAAAAGCGTTAGATAAGGCTTTTGCAAATGTCTGTGGCGTGTTTGTGCATAGTGCCTCAAAAAAGCACATGTCCCTATAATACTGTAAAAGTATTTAAATCTAAAGTAATAAAATCACCTGTTTATCATTGCCTATAGCTTAGAACTGATAAGTTTGACCATAATGCGCCATGCAAATGTTGAGGATTGGGACCTTCAATTAGGGTGTCGGTATTGAGTCGGCGATGGTACCGTCAGATTGGGATAGGACATTGATAAGTTTCAATAGGCTGTCAACAGTAATCATTCCGTTAACTGGAGCGGTTTGGTCACAATTCGCAATGCAACTATTTGGGGGTGCAGTCATGCATTTGGGGAAATAGAGCTAAGAGTTGTATATACGATGTGCGACTTGGTACCACTAGATAGACTTCGGGCATCAACATCTACTTGTTCAGATAGTTTTCCGGTACGACGTACCGTTTAGCCACAATACATGCGTTACAGACAGACGACAGACAGTTATAACCTGTGACCTTGAAGGTTAATTTCCCAAAAAAAAACATACCCGCTTCTCGATCTCACAGATAGCGTGTCTCCACTCTCCAAAACACGACGTACAGCGACTGTCAGATTTTTTTCCAAATACTAAGTTTTTCGTGTAACTTTTTAGTATCGCTATACAGTTATTTATTATTGCCCATCACTACGAACAGAGAATAGGTTTCATACTCGATACCGTTTTCTACTGAGTGAAAGCGGAAATTGTAATTTTTAGGTAACTGTAAACATCGTGGAAAGTGCAACAGAAATTGAGAATATACTGTACATATGTATGTTTTTATGAGTATTGAGTAACCCCTGCAAATTTATGTGTTGGCGCATTTTTCGAATATTTGCTATTCTGAGAATATTAGGCTAACTGGGGCTGGAGTTACTGTGGAGGGGCTGTTAGGATTGAGTTGGCGAACTCACAAATAACCGTCGCATCGCCATTTGCAATATCCTGTAATATCGCTCACCAAGCATTTATCGAAATAACTCGTTTTCCCCAAAGTAGATCTGAGTAGCATTTATGCTACAAACACAATAAGATATGGTCTTCAAGAAGCGAATGTCAAACCTTTGTTCAGAATTTATTCTAGGTACTCTAAAATTATTATTTTATCGACGCCACTAAAAAAATAGCGAATCTTCGGAATGGTGAATCTGAATTTTAAGATTAAACTTCTCTCTCTGTTTATGCGTAAACTGTCAAACTTCTGATTTTTTTCATATTATACAGTTCAACATTATTTATAATCAGGTAACCATGGCTGATGCAAAAACTAATTTTTCACCTGGTGGCACATCCAGATTGCGCTCGTCAAACTTAGGGTTTAGGTTAGAATTAAGGCGAGGGTTAGGATTAGCCCTAATGTTTCTGATGTTTATGTTTTTGATTTTGACATTTTTCAATTGATGTCTTATATTCATTACTATCTTGTTCTGTGTACACTAATTTTCTATCAATGTTATCATGTCAATCTATTTTGCAGTTGTTTATTTTTGTTTTGATTGATGTTAATCACAAAGAATGCTGTTATGTTGTGTTGGATGATTCAGGCGTGGTGTAATGGCTGCAGCTAAAGAGTTCATCAACTTCATCAATAAGTCCCCATCACCGTTTCATGGTCAGTATTGTGTATCACTGTTGATGTCGGTATGTTTCTGATGTGAAAGATTCATATATTTTGGGCAATATCTGTCTTTTTTATTTGTTTTGCTCAAAGGCAGATTACTGTTTATTTTTGCCAGTTCGTTTTTTTTAAATTTTTGGTTTTATATATTTTTTTATTAACTGAAGATGGCCCTTAGTATTTGCTGTGAACTTGGATTTTAATGACTGATAGGGTATAGTAGCATGTTTACTGCAAACAATAAGTTTCACCATTTTGATATTAAGTCTATTAAAGTAAAGGTGTAGAGCTACACAGTACAATTTTGCAGCAAATGGGTAGCAACAAATTTAAGGTGATGAGGTACTGTAAATTTTGTTTCACCATTACCACTGTTTATCTAAGAATGTAACAATAAAAAGAATTATTGAAAGTAAATTGTGTATTTGCCTGAGTTTTCACAAAAACAAAAGACAAAAGTGGTTTACTTTTTTACAGGACACTGCTCTGTATTATATATGGAGGATGGAATGTTTGCTGTGCATGTTGACAGCTGTTGCTGAATGTCGTGCACAGCTTTTAGCTGCTGGCTTCATTGAGCTGAAGGAAACTGATCACTGGAACATTAAACCTGCTGACAAGGTACTCCCTGTCTGTTTGTCTCTTCATCTGTTTATCTGTGCATTTGTTTGTCTGTCTTTGTTTGTTTTTGTGTATGTCTGTCCGTCCCATTTGCTGTGACTGCTGAAGTGTCTTATTGTTTCATATTGTTAGTTGCAATAAGTCAGTTAAAAACTTAGGACTAGAATCAAAACCATTTATTGCAGTTGTTAAGATTGTTGAAATGATTTATTGTGTTGTGTTGTACTGTCAGTGTTTTGTAACTCGCAACCAGTCAACTTTGGTTGCATTTGCTGTTGGTGCAAAGTACAAACCTGGCAATGGATTCTCTATTATTGGTGCTCACACTGACAGCCCATGTCTCAAGGTACTGTCAGTGCCGAGTTCAGACTCTCTGTTATCAGTCTTGACCATCTGTTTGCATGTTACCAAAGTGACTTGATTGCTTTAGTCAAAAAGTACACTTGCAAGTTTTCCAACATAACTTTATCAAATATTTGAGTAACTGTTGGAGATTTTTAATGTTAGACTTTCCAGAAAATTTCTTGCAGTTAAGGAATCTTCAAGCCTCATCATAAATGTATATCTGTACTTCATTTGAGGACGTGATGGTTTGCAGGATACTTGTTTAACTTGTGATACAGTATGAAATGAAATGTGTGTGTTTAAGTTACTTGAAAAGCATGATTCAACAGTTAGCCACACCAGAACAAAAATGCATTGAATGTGTATGTCTGCGTGCATGACAGGTAAAGCCGGTGTCTAGTAGAGTGAAACAGGGCTACATCCAGGTCGGTGTTGAGTGCTATGGTGGTGGCATCTGGCACACTTGGTTTGATCGTGATCTCAAGCTTGCTGGACACGTCATGATTCAGGCCCGTGGAAGTTCTTGCTCTTCAGATAGATTGTAGATAGTTAGGTAGATTTTAGGTATTTTTTTAAATTTATAGGTAACAATGAATGGTTGAAAATTGATTAAAATGACAGATGCAACAAGAATTGCTGACAGTCAGTCAAATACCAGCACACTAGCAAAAACAAATGTAAATATTCAAAACATCTTAGACACTGAGTATAAAACAGAATCTTATCCATAATGAGTAGTTTTGCCGAGTGAAAGCTGTAGGCAATATTGTAGGCTGCACGACCATTTTGATGGCAGAACATTTTGATGGAAGGTAATAAGTAATGGTTCATATTCTCTGTAATAACATTGAATTTATGGCGTAGACTTGGCTGTAATAAATAAGCCTGAGGAGCTATTATTTTTCTGATATGTTACAGTAATAATAATAATTATAATCTGCATATTGCCACAGTGTCATAGCTAAGCTATAGGCAGTGATAAGCAGGTGATTTTATTACTTTAGATTTAAATACTTTTAGAGAGTACACGGTATTTCATAAAAAAAGGACCCTTATTTGTTTTTTTCATAATTCTCTCAAATGATGATCAATTTACACAAAATTTATAACAGTTATAGCCAAAGAAATACTAATTCAAAATATTACAACAAAATATGGCAGTTGATTAAATATTTTTTGCTAGTTGTGACACAATGCTGACGTCATAATGTGTCACGGGTACAAGCTTGATAGTCTCAACTGGTGCTGTCAGTTGCTACCCAGCTTCGATGGTGAACTTAATCTGGTTCGCTAATGAAAAGTGTTTATCCTGTCAGCACTAAGCAACATGGGGACATGAAATCAAGCGTCTTGCGATCCAAAACGCAACCATTTTTAAAGCTAGGTGTGCTAGTGCACTGTCTTGCTCAAACATGTGAAATTCCAACTATCCCCATAGACACGTACATGTCATCGCTTTGCATGTTTTTGTGGCTGCAACTGTAAGACTTCAAAAATTTGTCATCAGCGAACCAGATTTTTCACCATCAAAGCACAGTAGCGATAGACAGCACCAGTTGAGACTATCAAGCTTGTACCTGTGACACATTATGATGTCAGCATTACATCACGATTAGCAAAGAATATTTAATCAACTGCTGTATTTTGTTGCAATATTTTGAATTAGTATTTCTTCATCTACAGCTGGTAAAAATTTTATGTAAATTGATCATCATTTGAGTAAATTATGAATAAAACAAAAAGGGGTCTCTTTTTTATGAAACACTGTGTATTTAGGGACATGTGCCTTTTTGAGGCACTACGCACAAAGATTGAATGCTGTTGATATTTGTGACATTGCTTACGGTTTCCGGTCAGCATTCTAAGACCTCTTTGATTCACTACTCATATTTGGACCTACTTAATTGACACTACTGATAATAATGCTTATCATTTAGACCGTGCTAAACCTCACTGTCTTGATGATGATGATGATGACATTGTAGGCTGGTGATAAAGTGGAGCATCGTTTAGTTCACATTGACCGACCAATCCTACGCATTCCTAACATTGCAATTCACCTTCAGCGTGACATGAATGATAAGTTCGAGTTCAATAAGGAAAATCATCTGTGAGTGGTGCTATTTCTGGTTTTAATAAGCTGTTCAAATTCATCACATTACAACACTTTCAGTATTCATTTACTGTCTTTTGCTTTCCTTGGAAAGATCTTTTTGCATCCAGTTTGTTATAGATGTAAGGAATTTGGTAAGAAATCTTTTCTCTAGTAGACTAGATGTGGATGTAGATGAATGTGGATGTGAATATGGATGGATGACTAGTAGATGTGCAAATGAAATACAATGATAATTGTCATTGTCAAAGTATTTGATGTGCAATTTTAAAGTATTTGTATAATGTGTGTCAGAATGCCAGTGTTGGCGACGTCAGTCCAGGAACAGTTGGAGACAGGAAGTATGTCAACAGCTAACGTGGCGGAGCAAGCTCCTCAGGTTAACTCTTTTTACTTATTTATTTACTCCTGCTGCAAGAAGGTATAGGTAGAGATAATTATTTAACTCAATTCTGTGGTTTTACAGCTTTGTTCTGTTTGTTTTTTGTGCTTTAGTAGTAGTTGTCAGTGATAGTGGATAGCTGTTTATATTATTTATCTTTGGCTTTTGGAGGCCAAATTACAAAACACATCTGTCCCTCTGTCTGTCTGTACCTGTCAGTCTGATTGTGTTTCTGTTTTTCATCTAAAATATCTAACAGTGTTTTTCTCTATGCTTCTATGATTACATAACGTGATTTAAGAAGTATACACATCTCAAAGAAAATTAATTATTTACAACAGAAGTATCTCAGAATTTTTAGTGACAGTTTGTAAAGTGTAAATAATTCTGCGAAACAAGGAAATAAGCTGCCGCAGAGAAACAATGCATTAACTAAGCATTTTGCTGCCGCCTGGTTACTATAGATATGCATAACTGAAACTCAAGTAGTCAAATCCTATACATGTAGAGGGTGTGTTGGCATCTTGTGATGATGACTCTGTTGCAGATTTGTTGATGACTGTGAGAGTGAAGGAATTTTGATAATTGGTCAGTATTTGGCAGAAATACGGACAAGATCGAGTGTGGTGGTTTACGTAAGTTATTGTGTACAGGGTGCAAAACATTCACCAGTGCTAATCTCTTTGATCTGTGATGAACTGAAAGTCGTTCCTGATGACATTCTTGACTTTGAGCTCTGCGTTGTTGATGCTGTGCCTTCGGTATGTCTCCGGCTGTTATTATCAGTCGATCAATTATTTATTATGCCAAAATGTATGAAAAATTGAAAATTGTATATGGATTACAATCAAACATAGTACAAGATATCCACTGTGCTGCAATAAACTTGATGCATTGTTGTGGTATCATGTTTTTGCTTTGAACTAAAAAAACAAACTTAATGAAAATCCACAGAAATGCACGTGCATTTAATTTACTTAATTTACCATTTATTGTCTGTGCACCCATAAGATTTACATTGGAGTGTTAAACGTTATGCTGTGTTTGTGACTGGCAGGTATTGTAAAATTTGAAATTTGACTGTGTCATAGGTGGGCATGACTAAGGTAGCCTTGACCAAGTTTGTAAAGTCAGAACGCTTTATTTTTTATACTTTTTTTGTTTTTTTCGTAATCAAAAATTTGAGACCTGAAAAAGGCACGAATAAATATACATAATAACAAAACTGGTAGTCAGACTGCCATGAATGTTATTAGGAAACTACAGTATGATCGGTGTGATGTGTTTTCAGACACTTGGTGGTGCTTACAATGAATTTATATTTTCAGGACGTCTGGACAATCTGCACAGTTCATACTGTGCCATGATGGTAAGTTGTCGTCTGATGTTGATGTGAAGTCACAGCAGCTATTCCGGTGTTTAAAGTGAAAGAGCTAGAGGACTCAGCCTTTTTACTTGCTGCTATGGCCTAGCTCCCTTTTTGCTACAATTTGCTAGTTTCATTCATTTTGTTGATTTATTGACTTGTGTTAGTGTTTTTTAGTATTTGGTGACTGATGAGGCAATTATTATTACTTTGAGCCATGTTTGTTAATGTTAAAGAATTGTTGTGATCTACATGACCCACGAAAGATTTCAAAGTTGAATTATTTTTTTCTTTGGGCCATTTACCCTTTTCAGAAAATTGCAGCTTGGTAAGTAATCCAACCAACGTGCAAACAGCCAAATGGACAAACACTGTCACATGACCTGCTTCATCTGCAGAGCTGGCTACTGTGTTGATGCACTCCTGGTTTACTCTAGAATGTTAGCTGATGATCTGAGCAGGGTCTGATTGAGTCGAGCAAGAACAACAGTTTCGCAACCGATGGCAACATTCGTCTCCTCAGCTTGTTTGACAATGAAGAGGCAAGTTGGTGTTTGACATGATAATTACATCTTTACTGAGCCAGGTGTAGTGAATTAATGTGCACTAACAGGCATAGATTATTGCGGGCACTGTTGAACTTTTGTGGTGATATATCTCAAAGCATGCATGGTAAAAATTTTTGAACAGTTTAAAAGGGTGTCCAGTAACTGTGGTTTATTGGCCACCCACAACATTCAAAAGATCTCTAGTCTAGGAGTGGGTGGCTTCATGACTTTTAAGTGTTAGCGACTGAAAATGCACATGGCTGGAAGTATATTTTGAGTACTTGAAGACTTTTCTGTTTGCTGCGCTTTGGCTGTTCCACCAGCATGCATAGTAGACATTGCTACTTTGGCCATTTATAAAAATTTTCACTGAGTGATCGATTAACTGAACAGATAGGATTTGTGTGTTATCAGTTCAGTTTTTGCAGTTTTTTTTTGTTGTCAGTACTAATGCAAGTGATTTTGTGGATAGACTTATTTCCAGAATGTCCTAAAATCAGTAAAATATGTCAAGCAGGATGTAAAACTCTACTCATCAACGACTAATCAACATTATAGTAAGGATAGAATGTCTGATCAACTGACGTGTACTGTTAGGTTGGCTCAACGAGTGCTCAGGGTGCTGACTCATCGCTGCAAGAACACATTCTGCGTCGTCTCTCTGCAGATAAACAGAACTCGACAGCATTCGAAGAAGCTATTGCAAAGTCTCTGATGATTAGTGCAGACATGGCCCACGCCGTGCATCCCAACTATGCGTAAACAGTTGCCTTGTGTTATCTTGCTATTACAGTCTAATATCCCTCGTCCTTTGATTGGCTGTGAAATAACCGAGCTATTTGCATCTTACGTGTTATATGGTTTTCCAGTATTTACCCTCCAGTCTACCTGCCTTTTTGTGACAAAAAAAATACTGGCATCAGCATAACATAGAGTATCCTGCATAATTTTATTTCATTATGCAGATTGCATTTTTTGCAGTGTTTGCCATTATAAGTAGTAAAATAATTATTAATATGCGTCACCATTTTTGATGTCAAATGCATTACTAATGGAAGAAAATATTTTGTATTTATTAGTGCTTGATTGACTGTTAGTAACTGGTTGATACATTCATGGTTGCATTCTGAATCTGTGAAAATAAATCTTGACTTTCATCAATGACTTTCATCATTGAAGCTATGGCACTACAGCGCTATACAAATGTATTATTATTAGCTCGCTAGCATTGGACTTATGATGATGACTGATTAATTGATTATTATTGTTACTACAAACGACAAATTTATCTTGCTGTCAACATAGCTACAAGGACAGTTTGAGAAGTGCTGCATGTTGATACGGCATGAGTGCGTTCTGCGACATGATACTTTGCAGTGTTGTAGTGCTACATCTGGCAGTCCGTTTGGTTGTTCTGGTTTGCCAATGATGCCTTGTTTCATCCGTCGTTGACACTTAATGTTTCACCATGATTTGATGTCTTGCTCTGTGCTGACACGTGCTGGCCGGCATGTTGGACGTGCGTGTCTCTAGGCGAGGCTGCTGTGGCTGTGCGTACTAGTGTCTGCGATTGTATGCATTCGACCGTGACGGCGTGCCTTGCTGACCAGTGTGCACAAGACCTCTGACCACGATGGATCGTGGAAGCCAACCGACAACGTCATCAGCGAACAGTCAACGGATTTACAATCTGATGTTTGAACAGTTTGCACAAGTACTGACGTTACCGGACCTGTCGCAATTTCATTTTTAGCGGACACATGAACATGCAGTATTCATACTTGACTGCCAAGCGCATTAGAGGTTAATTCTTAATGACAATGCGCTATACAAATCGACGTTTTACTTACTTACTTACTTACAAGTTGCAAAAATTACTGATTGTATGTGATATGAACAGAGACAAGCATGAAGAACAGCATCGACCTGCTCTGCACAAGGTGCTTACCGGACTGTCTGTGTCTGTCTGGACACTTGAATGTCCTTCTGTCTGTCTGTCTGTCCAAGTGTCCATCTGTTTGTCTGTTTATCTCTTACAATTACTGCTTAATTAGTTAAGGTAATTTGAGGTTACACAGTTGATATGTCAAAAATAATACATATAATCAGACTGACAAGTAACAAGGTCTAAATATGACTTTATGACGAGCCTGGTTTCAAGATGCTGACACTGCTGATATAGTAGTTGTTTTGCATATTAGTTATTGATGGCATACTACATGTATGTATAGGTTAGTTTTTATGTAATTAGCTTATTTTTTTAAAATTTCTTTTTCATATTAGAGCTGCACCGAGAAATAGTGTTGAGAATTGTTCAGCAAATGGACAAGGTAGTAGTGTTGTAGCCAGCAGCTTGACAGCATTGTCTGACTGTAATGTAATGAGCCTGTGATTCATTTGTTGCATACAGCACTATGTGTTTGTGCTTTGATTGACTGATTGCAGGGAGTTGTGATAAAGTTTAATGCCAATCAGAGATATGCGACGACAGCAGTCACCGCCAGCTTTGTCCGACAGATTGCTAAGAAAGTGCAAGTGCCGCTACAGGTCAAACAGCACCAGCTGGCTTTTGCTGTTTCTTTCAGATAATAAAGGTGTGCATAGGTCAGTTAGTCCTTACAATGAATATGTTCAACATGACCGGACCACACTTTACTGCAATGACTGAGGCTAATCATTTCCAAAAAAAACTGTCTGATTGCTCGATTTATGTAAAATGTGTATGTTTTAGTGTTATGTGTCACCCTGTACTGCTAGGACTTATGGTTAGTTAGTGATTCACCATGTGGCAACACTGTTGATCTGGTCATGTAAAGGATGAGAATATGTGACTGGTCATTATATGATAGAGTAGGCCAAAAAAGTGATACTTTTTGGGCATTTGCATTTCCTGCTTTGTTACGTGCATTATATTTGCAGTTTTTGTTTATTCACATATTGTTTCATTAAATGACATCATTCTTCATCTGACATTTAAGCAAGTGCTGTTTCTGTGCAAACACGTTGTAATTTCATGACATTGTTTGGATAAGCTAACGTAGAACACTGTTTGATTTGCAGTTTGCATGTGCAGAAACGAAACAATTATTGTAAAAAATTTTTCACATAAATGCGCACACTTAAACTGTGATTGATTAGTAGCAAATGCTCAAGTTGTTCAAACAGTGTAAATGTTCAGCGTTTTGCAGTTTATTTGGCATAACATTGACATGGTTGAAAGGGGTGTAACGTTTTTTTTAATTATTTGGCCATCCCGGGTATAATCACTATAATACTGTATCATAATGTGCTGGTAGGACTTTGTGGTACGCAACGATTCGCCATGTGGCAGCACTATCGGTCCTATCATGGCAGCTAAGCTTGGTCTGGCTACTGTTGATGTCGGCTGTGCGCAGCTGAGCATGCATTCTGTGCGTGAGATGAGCTGTGCTAGCAGTGTGCAACAAGCTACCACACTCTTTCAGGTCACCAGTCATCATCACATAATTTTCACTTAATTATCTCAGTTATCACATTTGTTATTGATGTCATTGTTGTTGTTTCTAATGTTACGTTACTGCAATTGATTTCACTTTGGCTGTTTTGGATATTTGATTTGTAATTGTATTTTGCTGAATTGCGGTTCTATTTCCGGATATTTTTGTTTGTGTACCGAACCAGCTTGGGCACGAAACACAACGTGCAAGTTTAAGCACAGCTGTCACCGCATTTTGGCTGCCAGTATTGCTTGCCGTAACTTAATTTCTTTCTTTCTTCGGAGTATGGTCAAACTTGCACAAGTTGAAGACACCTGACCAGTGGCTGGGGACCTGCCAGCAGTGCTAAATGTGTAACAAAAAAGTTTTCAGGTGCAAAACTCAGTGCTGGTTAAAATAGAGATGGGTGTCAACTTTTTTTTTACCAGAATTAGTAATTCTAACCAAAATTAGCACACGTGTATATAAAAAGTAATAGAGGATGAACCAAACAAGCTAGACACACCACCACTGGACTGGAGGTTAAATCCAGTTGCATTGCAATTTATGCTGCACATTGCTCAGTTAACAGTTCATCCCAGTTTTGTGTGTGTGGTCATGTTTCAGGCGTTCTATGAACATTACCCGGCGACTTTTGCGTCATTCTCTGGAATCTAATGAGAGCCATGCTGATAGATAGCAGCTGTAGCGACTTCAGCTAATAACAAAGATCTTGAGACTGACTGACTTTATATCAACAATCAGCATTACTGCCATTGCTGTACCCCCATGTCAAAGAATTGCTCAGAGTTAGAGCAATGTTGGGGAGTTTTCAAGGGGAGGATTTTGTTGGGAAATGTCATTTATTTTTGTTACTTCATGTTTAGGGCAAGACAAGCATGTTATTAGAATAAGAGTTATTATTATTGGTATGTGCCGATGATGATGATGATGATAACATTTTGCCACATTGCATTGCCTATATTCATTGATTTAAATGAGAAATTCATAAGTCTAATTTTTAGGGTTTTCACACAATCAGATGCCACAGGGCTCCACTTTTACAAATCTAGCTACAGACTGGAAAATTGTCAAGCAGCAGTGAGCCTTCTTTTATGCTGTTTGTATTAGCGCTCCAAATCGTTTCGATTTATATCTATGACGGCATAAATTACAATGATGTCATATTCACAGCAGTTTCATTAGAGTCCGTAAAGGATGAACATTTCACTGATGTGGAAAATATTATTATAATATTATTGTCTAATATGTCCAGGCCGGAAACTTTTGGGATGGCCATCATAGTATGTCGCTATTACTGTTGCATTTCATTACTGGTACCACACTGTCAGTATGTGTGACGTCGGTATTTTTGGAACATTGTTTTTGTTAATTCTGCTGCAAAGTGTTGTGGAAAAGTCGAGTAATTTGACAGTCCTGGAGAACAAACAGTTACTACTATCAAGCAACAAGAACAATAACAGTGCACAGCTGTTCATAATAAATACGTTCTAATGGCTGTACTTGGAGTCATAGGCCTTATTCTTTGCTTGCTGGCCTATGACTGATGTTAGCTTATCAGTCAAACTTATATTAGAAAACTGTTTGCTCATGCTAGTGAATAAATACTGCTGACAGGTCTGTACTAGCTTACATTGTGTTACTGGTAGTAGATAAGTCCATTAGTTATTACTCAACAGTGATAGTACAATGCAGAACTTTGCTCATCGTAAGGCTACAGCACATACTTAAAAAATATCATAACAAAAAAACAACAAAGAAAACTTAGCGAATAATAAAGGTAGCGCGTTAAACTGCTGTATGCCTACTATTTGACCTATGCATTTCATTCAATGGCCTTTTCATAATGTGAGTTATGCTGAAACAGCATCAAGTTATGACACCTCTGTACACTCGATTACAATATGCAGTGATAAATGACAACATCATATGTGTAGCTTTTTCAGCTGCTGAACAAATATAGCCTAAGCCTATTATACAGTCATGCTGCTTGTAATTCACTATTAAAATGTAGCTAGTTATCTCCGCCAAGGTGAACGTAGTGAACGTTGGAGGAGATTAAGAGATTGGTCGTTCTGTCCATTGTTCCGTGCATGTGTATGTGTGTGTGGGTAGTGTACATGATGACTCATCATCATCTCCACATGTCATACACAAGCAGACATTAGGACTGGCAAGACGTCCTGATATCTGCTCACCTTATTAGCTGTAGTTGTAGGGGTAGGTGTAGTTGTTGTTGTTGTTGTAATGTTTAAATCACTTCACTCGGCAGAGATATGCACTCTTACGAGCGCCTTTTGGTTACTTGATTGGTTGACAATCTGCACTTGGTGCTTGTTTGTTTGCTTAAAATGTTTTTCCTAATAATTACTGTTATATGCCACAATGCTGATACTGCCATGCAACAACTCGTAACAACGCAGTGATAGGCTGCTAGTCAGTACAGAATGATAAACTTAAAGTAAGCGTTCACTGTACAGAAATACAATCATCAGTCAGTAGCCTACAGTCACATAATGGGACTGACTATACACCGAGGGCCATAAAAACGTGGCACTTTAGGGGGGCCTACTTTTGTCCATATTTCGGCCAATTGTTGACAAATTTTCAAATTTATTACACTGGTGCATTCTGCGGACAGTGTGCAATAATGTGATTATTATATATTCTATCACGCCATAAGTGCATCTCGACATTACCATGTGGAATATAAATGTAAGAAAAAGCTGACGATAATAAAAACATTTAGGTAAATCAAAAACACTTCAGAACAACAGTCACTGAATGATCCGTATGACACTAGACTGTGTTAGATCCACACAGTTTAGTGTCATACAGATTATCCACCACAATGTTGGTTTGAAGTGTTTTTTTAAAATTTTGTTTAAATGTTTGTTTGCTATTATCGTTATATAGGCCTATGCATATTTCATTAATATTTTACAAGGTAGTGTAGAGGCGCATTTATGGTGTGGTGGGATATATAATAGGCCTAATCACATTATTGCACATTGTCCGCAGAGCATGCCAGTGAATGAATTTTGAAAATTCGTCAATAATTGGCGAAGATATGGACAGATGTAAAGTGCCACGTTTTTTGGCCAGCCCCGTAGAGTTAGTTAAAAGCGATGCAGTAGGTCTACTGAAGACGTCTTCTGATGCTGCGCTTTGATTCGTCACGAACCGTACACTCTCTGCACACGCGCGCGCGCACAAAATTAAAATAAAACCATCGCTTAATCTATGTTTGTTTTTTATCTGTCCCATTGCTGTAGCATAGGATGGGACAGATTATAAAATCACTTCTGTCACACTGTGATTTTGTCAGTCTGTCTGTAAACACTCCTACGGCCGCAATTTTGATTCGATCTCGATGAAATTTTGCACAGTGATTCGGGGCCAGAAAAGTAAGATCGAGTTTGTTTGGGATAAAAATCTGATAACTCCTTCCCTTATTTTACCCCCAATTTTTAAAAATTTTGCATTACGGCCTATGGAACTTCAAAGCGGTATAACTGGGTCCCCGTAAAAGATAATTGCGCGCTGTTTGCACCTACCCCCGTATTTTCGGGTCTAGGCTATCCAATGGTGTCATTTAAATTTCTCCCCTGCCAACCCCTGTTGCCGTGGCAACGAATTTGGGGCAAAATTGGCTATAACTCGGCCCCCGTGAAAGATAATTGCTAGCTGTTTTTACTTACCCCCTATTTTCGGCCCACGTTATCCGATGGTGTCATTTGAATTTCTCCCCTGACGACCCTTGTTGCCATGGCAACGAATTTTGGGACAAAATTGACTACAACTTGGCCCCCGTGAAAGATAGTTGCGCCCTATTTGCACCTAACCCCTTATACGCAGCTGCTAGGCTATATAGTGTGGCAATGGGACAGATACCTTGTTCCACAGAACGTATTTCTAGTTGTACCTAAAATATCAACACTAACAGAAACGTTTACAAAGTGATATTTTTAATTCATAACTCCGTAGGCCTACAGGGTGCACCAAAAATTTTACCCCTCTGAGGTTTTCTGATAATTTTTCTGAAACTGCTGAAAATTTTTAAACAAAATTTTACACGCCTATTATCCATTCAGATGTACGCTAACCTGCAAAATTTTATTCAATTATCTCCAATTTTGACAAAGTTATGCCGTATTAAGCGCAATCACCCACCGAATTTTTACATTTCACAACACGTCCATCCCGAGTTTTACTAACTAACGATAAACAACAGGTTTAAAACAGAAATAATTGACATTTTATAAACCAGCACACAGTTCAGTTAACATATTTCAGTACGAAGTTCACATCGTATGCTCAAAATGTCGGCCACCGGCCAAAACGCATGAGTTCAGACGTTTGCGAAAGTCGCTGATAGCTTTACTGATCGTTGTCTGTGGCAAGTCGTCCCAGATCTGCTGCGACGCACTTTTTAGCTTTGGAATGGTCTTTGGCTTTGGGTGAAGTTTGTGAAATGCTTGAAACATTGCGCCCCACACATGATAGTCAAGTGGGTTGAGGTCGGGTGAATTTGGTGGCCATTGGTCCTTTGCGATAAAGTGGGTACAGTTTGCCGTCAACCAGCCCTGCGTCTGACGGGCCGTGTGCGCAGGAGCGCCGTCTTGCTGAAATACGAATCCAAATGGAAGCAACCGTTTGCAGTCGTCAACGAGCATTGGCAGC
>Ga0209367_1005852_pt1 | contig 17030 bp, 11 predicted proteins | sample WorMetLIZISLAND2_FD_187412 | JGI IMG/M metagenome (GOLD analysis project Ga0209367, IMG submission 187412) | Marine gutless worms symbiont microbial communities from Max Planck institute for Marine Microbiology, Germany - Olavius geniculatus... ... | reverse complement strand
GGTTTTGATTCTGTGGGGGGTCGAATTTTTGGCTTTCCCATAAGAAAGAGAAGTCGCCGTTAACACAGGGCTTGAACTACCGTTCAGCCTGTGATAAGCTGCGATTGTAAGAGTACTTGAAAAACAGGATTTCATCACTTCATCTTTTATCGTAAGCCTTTGCATTGTGGAATAGCTTTGGCCTTGGCCTTGGCCTTGGTCTTGAGTGGTCTGGCCTTGTTAACATCACTGATTTTATATACTTAACTTTGTGCTAAAACTTTGTTTTGCAAATTTGGGCGCTATGCTCATGCGATGCAGAGAAAAAAAGCAACAATTAGTCAATAACGATATTTGTCTATGGTATGAAACGCCTTATTGTAAGCCTATTGTAGTATACAGCCTGCTGTAATTGCCGACACCTTTCTGACGAACGATGAATATGACAGCATTACGGTAGGCATTACTGTAGGCCTAGATACACGTGCGTAGCATGCTGTGTCGGAACAATCACCGCATTAACCGAATTTATCGCAGTTCTGCATCATCAACGCACGACTAGGCCTATGTATGAAACGCACCATGCAGCCAGTCCATGGGAGGATTTAGGGAGAGACAAACTGACTGTGCCCCGAAGATGCCAAAAGTCGTCTTTTGGCGAATGCTTATGCAGCGCATTACAAATTTGTGCAGTAAAACAAACAAATTTTATACCACTAGCTAAGCATTTTCAAAGCATTGCCGGTCGAGCTTCTACTGCTTTTTGGTCATGGAAAAAAAGCAGCAACAAAAATTCCACGAACCCCCCATTTCGACATAACATCAAAGATTTTCTGGAGAGTGCCCTTCCTTAGACCTCTCTCTTTGTGAGATGGGGCACCCTTTTCCACACCATATCTTTTTTGCCCTTCTCCCCAAATGCAGTGCTTGGATTCGCCAATGATGCAGTCGAATCTCGCGAATGACAAAAGGCATAGAGTCAATGCTGGCCGTAACATTGGGCGCCAACGGCATCATCGTCATCGTTAGCATCATCATTGCCATAGGCTTTGTCATTCGTCTTCATTATCAGCGCATCAAAATCAAATATCAACTGCACCGAACCTAGGCGTTTACACATTGTCTGACTCCGCAAAGAACTGTCGTGTTCGCGGAAAGTATTGCCTAGCAGAACATCACAGGACACGACAGCAAGAGATAATGTGTCGTGCTCGAGATATTAATTAGCAACGTAACAAACTTTTCTACTGACAGTTACAACTTAATAATGTGAATAATTTCTACACCGTGTCTCAAAAACCCCCTTGATATTTTTGACTGTAACTTGAAAACCAATCATCAGATTTTGATAATTCTTGGTACAAATATTTATGACACAACTTGCCGTCAAATGACTATTTAGTTTTTTTTTACCTCACCCAACGTTTGTTTCTGCACTACCTGGGAAAACACAACCAGCGAAATATCACTTTTTTATTTAATGCAATATGATTGCTTAATTAACACAACGCGTAAAACACATTTTGTTTTCATTTCCGATTCTATGGCTGACATTTTATTCAGTTTTCCATTTTTCAACTGCCTGCAGTAAAATTGCCTGAAATGTTAGCCCATTATGCGAACACAGGCAAGGAGACGCTTTCTCCATTCATTTGACAGCAGTATCGATAATATTCTGCTTCAGACCAATACAGGCTCTACCAGTCACTTCTGACTTTACAAACATTCCTAAACTTCACCTGGTAGACACACTGCTGCAAGACAGTCAAACCTTGTAATAAATCTGCTGTTGGGGCTTACAAATTAGGACAGATGAAATTTATTGACGTTTTTCCATTCATTTTAACACGTATTCTGCCTGGTTTGCTTTCCCCAGGTAGTGCAAAAGCAGACGTTGGGCGAGGTGAAAACTAATACACTTATTTAATAGCCAGTTGTGTCAGAAATATTTCTGCCAAATATTATTAAAATTGGTTAATCTATGTTTAAGATAAAGTCGACAATGTTGGGGATGTTTTTTTCAGGTTTTTTTTGTTTCTTTTAACGCATATTTCGCTTGATCTGATTTTTTAGGTAGTGCAGAAACATACATTGGGTGAGGTGGGGAACTAAATTTTCATTTGATGGCAAGTTGGGTCAAAAATATTTGTACCAAAAATTATTAAAATTTGATGATTAGTTTTCAAGTTACAGTTGAAAATGTCGGGAATGTTTTTTGAGACACAGTGTAGTACAACTTAATAGTTTAGGGCTCGATGTAGACCGTAGTACTCTGTCACTTTTTTTAGGTCTGAAAATGCATGCGCGACAAAAAATGTGTCTGTCGTAAAACGGTTTTTATTATACTTATTGGCTAATGGATTACTTTCATATTCTTTATATAGGGTCTAAAAGAATTCTTAGATTCAACGCATTCATGTTCTTTCTGTCACGCCATTACAATGATTACATATCAGTTGCGTATTACAGTATGTTGTAATCTACGTGTTTGTGCAAAATTGCCGTATAGGTTTGGTGTCTAAGTCATATAGCTGCAGTCTGAAACCTACTGTAGTGTGAACATTATGCATTCATTATCAGAAATTGTACATTTAATACAGCAACACGTTACATAAATATAAATACAACATAAATCAGATTCAGAAAGTTTGTGCTTCAAATTCGGCCAGTTTTTTGTTGAAATTACTGTGCGCCTTACAAAATTATTCACTTTAAATGTATTTACTTACTTATATATGAAAACAGAAACAGACTTAGCTGACACAAATGTATTCTATAAACTGTGTAACAAAAACATAATTAAATTTCTAGCGGTGTCATTGTATAAAGTCATTATTGAGTGACGTGAACCGCTTAGATGATAAGTCAGCGGCTGAATAATTGGCGTGATTTGTCTGTATTAGGCTATCTGTATGTTACAGAGAGACTTCGAGCCCATGACCGGGTTCATGTGGCGGGATGCAACACGATATCAACACAACGTCGCTATCAACGACCGACTGGTTGGACTGATCCAGCGACCCCGCAGACTGTCGCTTTCTTACGTCCAACAACCACTTCCGGTTTACTGGGTCGAAAAATCTTCCACGATCAATGCCGCCGGCGTAGACGACTTCTATTCGCGGGTTTGTAAATCGGTATTTGCATCGTACGCAACGCCTACGCAAGCGCGTTTTGTTACGACATCTCGTCCCTCGTAACTCAGATCTGCCCTTGCCACTTGCCACTATCTGACCGACAAACATTAGAGTCTACGCTGAATATTTTTTTTCGCAAATTCCGAAAGCTATATGCAGAAAAATCTAGTGAAGCCAGATCTTAGTAACCTTGGCCTTAGGCCCATATTGCACTGTTTCTGAGATACGGCGACTTATTGGTTGAAAATCGCCAACTTTCCCTACCCTCTCTATTTAGCGCCCTCGGTTTGGGTATCCCCTTTCGAATTTCTGGAAAAGCTTTATGACTTTGAAGGATAAAACTAAGTCCTTTAGAGAGTTGACAGTGCAGATTTCGTGATTCTAGTTTGCGTTATTTCGAATCAGTGCCAGGGTGTGACAAACACACAAACGGACGTCCACGTTATATTGCTAAGACAGCACTTCTGCGTATACCAAGCTATGCTGACGCACTGTAAAATCCCCCCTCCCCGACTAACATCCGGCGCCGTATTTGTGAAAGACCATACGAGTTAGAAACATAGTGCTAGTTATGTTGTACGCAATAGCAATAGGAGATTGTCATCGTGCGATCTATCGAACGGAGCGCCGTTGTCGTTGACCTTGAACGACCTTGAATGCGTGCGTGCGTGTGTGCGTGCTCAGGTTGGCGAGTACATGTCGACGTCGTGTGGCGGATTGGTCGGTCTGACGATTCTGTCCATCATCATTGTCGTTGTCGGCATTTTGGCAGCCACTGTCACCATACGAGATGGACGAGTCGCACCGATTGAACCAGACAACATGTCATTCTTCTGACCGAAGTGAACTTCCAATTCAATCGACTTTCCGACCAGTACGACCACCTGCGCGACGCAGCATTAGGCCTACCAGTACCAGCTAGATGTTATGACCGATCACGCCGAAGACAATGAATGTAGGTCCCTACATTATCCGGTGCAACGACAGTGACGGGTTTTATGAAGATACTTGAGTTATTCTTTGAAATACTTGATTACAGTAAGCACACAACTTTGGATGAATATTGGATATTGTTTTTGCCCGTAATGTTTCCAGGAGTAGGCCTAAGACTATTATAATATTATTCTTTCTTGACATTTCTGTTATAATTATTTTCTTCCATATTGCAACAGTTTTCCATAAATCATTACGCCGTTGGGGTAGGTAAGCTATTCATTATTAGATCTTTTATGGTAATCGTTGATGAAATCAATTTGTGAGCGTTAACAAATAATATCAGTAGAAATGAACTGCATCAATCAATAGCGACTAAATAACAATAAATTGCACCTATATGGTCTGTCCAAAATAGCCTACAGTTTTTTTCCGAATAATTTTAAAATTTTGAAGTCATGTTTACAATTTTTGTCACACATTTATTATCTTCATGATACGTTTTACTAAAAAGTTAAAATTTACGTTCGAGTTTACTTATTGTTAAACATTACTGACGTAATCGTGGCATCATCAAAAATGCCGTTTTTGCGGGAAAATGGCGTCTCGTCTAATTGAGCTCTTACAATTAAAAAAACAGGGCAATTGTAGTAAAAATGGCAATAAAGAATTTGATAGATTAAAACATAAAAATAAATTGCTTTTGCTCAATTTTTTTTTACTTAGTTTTGTATTTTTCCATGTTAAGCGTGGCCGTCACGTCGCGTGCGCTACGGGAACGTGCAGCAGACGCAGCGGCATCATCTCTGCAGCATGCGTTAGCGTCGCGGTGGTGCACATTCTGAATGACGTTCTTGACTGTAAATTATGTCATTACGCGCGAGAGCTAGATAGCTAGCTATAGCGCATATTAGCTATGGTAATTCTGTCCGTCTGTCTGCCCGTCTGTTCGTCTGTCCGTCCGTCACGACCCGGTACCGTTCCAAGACTAGGTGAGATAGAGACTTCGAGTTTTCACCATATGATAGCGTAGAGTCTCTAGTATTTCGTTACAAAATTTCAAGCCCCTGGGTAAAGGGGATCCCCACGAATGAGGGGCGAAACAGGGGCAGCCCCTTAAAAAGGCGTTATTCTGCCGCTATTGGCTCCTCCAAGGTGAAAATGATTGCAAATAGGCACAGACATGCTGCTTATCATAACAAGCACTGGCGACGAGCTTCTTAGAAATGTCAACATTAATGACCTTGAATGACCATGAAACTCCAAAATAGGGGGTTTCAGGCTGCGACACGCATTTTAAGGGTGAATTGCGTCGAAATGGCTGGAAATAGACCAAGACAACCTGCGTATGAAATTTTCAGCATGGAATATTAGCGGTCCAGTCCTGATCTTCTACACGGTGTTTCATAAAAAACCCCTTTTTATAATTCACTCAAATGATGATCAATTTACACAAAATATTTACCCGTTGTAGCTGAAGAAATACTAATTAAAAATATTGCAACGAAATATGGCAGTTGATTAAATATTCTTTGCTACTCGTGAGGTAATGTTAACGTCAATATGTGTCACGGGTACAAGCTTGATAGTTTCAACTGGTGCTGTCAGTTGCTACCTAACTTCGATGGTGAACTTAATCTGGTTTGCTAATGAAAAATGTTTATCGTGTCAGCACTAAGCAACATGGGGACATGAAATCAAGCGTATTGCGATCCAAAAACGCAACCATTTTGAAGCTCGGTGTGCTAGTGCACTGTCTTGCTCGAACATGTAAAATTCCAACTATCGCCACAAACACGTAAATGCGATCGCTTTGCACGTTTTTGTGGCTACAGCTGTAAAATTTCAGAAATTTGTCATCAGCAAACCAAATTTTTTACCATCGGAGCATAGACAGCACTGCAGTGGTGATTATCAAGCTTGTACCCGTGACACATTATGATGTCAGCATTACGTCACGACTAGCAGAGAATATTTAATCAACTGCCATATTTTGTTGCAATATTTTGAATTAGCATTTTTAGCTACAACTGGTAAAAAGTTTTGTGTAAATTGATCATCATTTGAGTGAATTATGAGAAAAACAAAAGGGGCCCCTTTATGAAACACCGTGTATATTCAAAGAGGCTTGAGCACGCGGGTGTCAAAGAGGGTTACCCTTCTAAAAGTGGTTATTTATCCGCTGTTGGCTTGTCTAGCGTGTAAATGGTTGCAAATAGGCACAGACATGCTGCTTATCATAACAAGCACTGACGACGAGCTTCTTAGAAATGTCAACATCGATAATCTTGAATAACCTTAAACCCTAAAAAAATTGACTTTGTGTGATTTTTTGGCAATTTTTGACTGCAAAAAGTGAATTGCGACAAAATGGATGAAGATAGACTAAGATTGCCTGCGAACAGAAACTGGCATAAGCTCTTGCGCGTCTCATGAGCATTAGCTCAAATTTTTTGTTCTGGAGGCCAGTATGCGACTTTTTATTAGTGATAAATAGCAACCTAGGCCCTATCTTGTACCGTTTAGCCACAGTACATCCGTGCATGAGGGACAGACGGACGGACGACAATCACGACAACAGCTTTAATTAGTGGTCGGCTCACTAACAAAGGAAAGGATAGGCCTATTTTATCGGCAGCCGTATAAATCGCTTGGCAGTGTAAGGATAATGAGCCGAACTTGTAACCCTAAAATTGCAGGTTCGACTCCGCGCCGGAACACTGCCAGGTACCGGGTACCAGTCAAGCTTTTAATTACTTATTGACCATGATTAAAAGATAAATCTTCTTTTAATCATGTTATTGACGGTATGTGGGTATATATCGTTGATTAGTTCGAACAAAAATTCTAACGGAAGTAGTTTTGTTCTGTCCATTAATGTATATATCTATGGTTCTGTCAAAAAATAAACAAAAACTGAAAATGCCAATTTTAAAGTTTTCATTTAGTGACATTGCAGAGTTTTAAAGTTATAATGATCCGGGTATATTTGGATGATTCACACATTCGCATGGTTGAGATACCTGTCACTCAGAGCACCACTTGCGCCGACGTTGTTGGTCAATGCATTTCAGCCACTGGTGACAGACAACGACATTACTTAGCTGAGCTATGGAGAGGTCATGGTATGTGGTTTAAATATGATGCATCTGACTAAAGTTGTGATTATTTGTGCTCTGGGGTTATACCTGGCTAAATACTAATACAACCTGAATGCGTATGGTTTTCCTTTCCCATCAGCAGTACAAGTATGGAATCATTTACTATTGGATATCTGCCAACCCCATTTGGAATCATTCAAGAACAGAGTGTTAGCTGCACAGATCTGAAGACTTTTTATTCATTGTTTTGCATCTGGCATTGTGAGACAGCACTGTTGCAGATGTCCTCGTGATTCATCTAAGTTGCATTTTGCCAAATTCCGAGTCGTTGAATTCCATTTTGCAAAGGTCAGTGCTAGCAGTAGCAGTAGCAGTAGATTGGCGATCTCGCACTAGAGAGCAGACAATTACTAGCGGTAGATTGCCACTTTATCTAATTACATTTATGTCGTTGTTAATGTAAGAATGCAGCCACATTTCTTCACTGCATTGCTGCTAAGACTGTGGTTGGAACTGAAATGTTAAGCGTTAAATAAAATTTATTCAAAAACACTACAGTTTTAAGTTTGTTTTACAAAGAAAACAGCTTTGGTTTGAGATGGACTTTGATATAATACTGAATAAGCCTGATTTAAATACGTGACAAGTGTCGTGGCATGGTTTATAGACTTTTTATGTCTACCAGGCATTATATGTTTTACCATCTACCCAATAATGTGTCTACCCAATCTACCTCTAGTAATTTTTCAGTGCTTACAGCAGGATCGCTGATCTACTGCTAGAATTATTGTTTTGCAAATTGGAATTTGGCGATTTGGGATTCGGCAAAAAGCGTTAGAGTTAGGGTTAGGATATAGGATTCAGCTATTTGGAATTTGGCAAATTGGAATTCGGCAAATTGGAATTCGGCAAATTGGAATTCGGCAAAATGGACTTGAAGCTCTTGCATCATACAGTGCAATATTTTCAAAAGGATCTGCACTATATTTGGAAAAATAAGATTAGTGGCATAAAATGTTATATTGGATATTGAATTTATTTGTGTTATTGTATGATTTCATATGAAGTAGACATAGATGAGTATGTTTAGTTTTGTAGCACAGTTTAGTTGACCATAAAAAAGAAGTGTGTCATTTAACTTAGTAATGGATTATAGCATTTACTTGAGTACTGGTGCATGTGCCTTTATAGTAGTATGTAAACGTTAATTACATACGCTAAACCAAATACAGACTTGTTATGATATGGTAGTATGTAAATTTTTTTCTGATGTTTAGGTAAGTGTGTGTGTGGATAATGTGCTGATGTAGAGCGAGTGTTAAGTCATGAAGACAAGCTTGTTGATATCCTGGCCCATTGGGGACCATATCGAGATCAAGTCAGTTTTTACATCCGCCAGTCTAAGTTGGATCACAGCCAAGGTACGTATTGTACAGTTTCACGAGTTAACTAGCTACCTGCACTGCAGTGCAGTCACGTGTAGTGTATTGGTGCTGTTTTTTATCAGTTGGCTGTTATTGTCAGTGCTTCCGATTCCGATGACTTAGCTGCATGAGAAAAGGCTTCAGACTGTAGAAAGTTTCAGTGATTTTTAAGGTCTTTTTTGCGACAGTATCTGTGCAGTCAGAAAGTTGACTCTGGAAAAGTAAAGTATATAAACAGAAATTAAAAGTTGCACTAATAATATTGTTTTTAGGTACTTGATTAGCTTCTGTGTCTAAAATAGCAGAAAATAGCAGAGTTTGGTTTTTACATTGTGCTAGCATCATTCATATGTTACCTGGAGTTTGCGACATATACTAATTATCGGTTTGTTTAATTTAGATAAATTTTTGAAGAGTCGTGGTGATGGCCAGGCCAGCAATAATATAAAGAATCAGGTTTGTAAATTTTCTGTGTTAATTTCATTGCTATTTGTGTCAAAATAGTATCTTTGTCAGTCATGTGTTGTTTTATTTGAGCTTTGGTGAAGCCTGGTACAGGAAAATAACTAGTAAAAAGGTGTATCTTTAATACGCTACAAAATACGTAGATTCAGCATCGCACGAAACGCACTGAACTATGGGAAGGGTCAGAGGTCACCGTTTGTAAACAAACGAAACAACTGTGAGATTGCTCGTGCAGAATTATTTTCTAGCCTTGTTTTTCTAACTTTTCTATTTGGAAGAATGCGTAATGCGATTAATTTTTTGTCGTCATTCAATACTTTAATCAAAATTAACATTTTGACGCGTTAATCGTGTATTTTAATCGCATTTAAGCTTACTGCGACTGCACCTAATCGCGTCTTACCCGGTAGGCCTAGGGCTATGCACTGTAGGCATGGGCGGTGCTAGGAATGCTGAAGCTGGGGGGCAACATGGGGGTAAGGACCAGGGTACAAGGGGGCAATAATATTTTGTGTGTTTGTGGGACATATGTCGACCTTTATATTCAGTTGTCATGTGCATCAAAAAGACGTAGGGCTAGCGTGGACCAGAGCCCTGGTTGGGGGTCAGGACTCAGGGGGGCCAGTGGCTTCTATCCCCGCAATTATGGAGTCAAAATCGGGCGTAAGTTCCCCCCAGTTTTAGGTTCAAGTTCCCCCCACTTTCGAACTCAAGCCCCCTCCCCTTGGGCTCCTTCTTAACGATGTAGATTGCCCAGTGAAAATGGGGGGATTTGTTAAGGGTGTTGATTGCTTAGTGAAATATAGGGGGAGTTTTGATGTACACTCTTAACAAAACTTTTCCCCTATTTTTCACTGGGCGCAAGCTGAGCCCACTAGGTAGGGTTAGATGGAATGTTGGAGATGGAGTGTTGTCTTGCAAAAATGACGTGCAGTAAGTTGCACCTTGGCATTGTGTATGGTTATCAGAAGTAGGCGTAGACAGTGACGGTTCCAGCCCACAAATCTGGGGGGAGGGGCATGGCCCCATGCCATGGCGAGCGCAGTAACGGGGGTCTGGGGTCGGAGCCCCAGCGGGGTCCAGGGGCAGAGCTCATGATGGTGAGGGGGTCAGAAGGCAAACCCCTTCTGAAGCTGAAGCACTTTTGGCTTTTTGGCATTCAGTGTAAGCCTCAAATTTGCCCACTTTTCTAAAATTTCGAAACGCAAAAAATCAGATATTTGTGTTATCTTTGCAAGAAATCATGGGTGGCTACGAAACTGAGGGGCCCACAGCAAAACTGGGGGAGGGCCTGTGCCCCCCTCGGCCTGGGCCTAAAACCACCACTGGGCCTGGGATGCGTCCTATCGCGTCATTTCTGGGAATGGCTGCAATAATTAAAGTACTAAAGGTTAAAGAAGTAATTAAATAGCCTTTACAAATTCCTCTAACCTAAGTTCCCTTTCGATTTCTTTGGAGTGCTTGTAATTTGTAAAGCGCCGTTAGTAAAACAGCCGTGACTGCCGCAGTGCAACCCATACGCCTATGTAGCACATACCGGGAGTCCAGGACTGGGTAGTAGAGTATAACGTACGGTAGTTTATTTTTATTTCGGCAGGCCATATCGTTCAAAAGTTGCTTTGTTCGGTAAGCCAGTGTTTTGCCTAACCAAATTATCATTTTTTTGTAAACTTTTGATATATTTTTCATCCACCGTTGCGGTATAATTATCTCCATTGCTGCAGCCAAATACTGCACACTGTCATTGCATGTGCGATTGCGATCTGTTTATAAACGCTGACCTCTGACCTGCAGCGCCACACCCACATCGCTCATGCGCAATACCAGAGTATGATTCGGCTTATTCTTGGCAATTCAGTTAGCATTTTTTTGGTGTTTTCTAGATTCACAATAGCACAGTTAGCCATTTGCTGGGTTTAGTTTTGGTATTTTTAAATCTGTATTTTTTGTTTCTTTTAGTGTTGTTGCAGTTATCGGAATTGGAGCTGCAACCACAGCTTTGCGCAAAACCGAGCAGCAAGTGTAACCAAAATCATGCCAGAAGTAATAATGGAAAACAGTAAAACATGGTGCTGTTTGGTTGATGTCACAGTGCTGTTGAGAACAATTGTGGAATAGTGTAGGTGAAAATGTTCTCATATTGGTTCGAATTAGTTTTTTTGATGCACGAAATTGTCCCTAATGCAGGTGAGGAGTTTGTCGATCACAGCAGCAACTGTTGATCAGTTACGTGCATTGGCGGAGAGACAGAAAGAACATCTGCAGCAGCAAAGTCATATCATGACTGCCCGAGAGCAGCGACTGCACTACTTGCAGCAACAGATGCAACGAGATGTCTCCAAGACTTGCCTTCTTCCACGTAATGGTGAGATGCGGGACAGGCGGATGAAAGAATTACGCGCAGCAGCATTCGGAAATCGCCTGCAACGTCGTAGTGACAGCTGTACGTCAGATTGTCAATATTGTAACACCATGCTCATATTACACGTATTTAACATCTCTAGAGGGATGTGATTGTGCATAAAATGTGTTTTTATCAAAAGTGTGTAATTGACATTGACTGGTATTTTCTTCTGTTATTTAACATTTTTTTCTGTACACTGACTGTGACATTCTTTCAGTCAGTGTAGAATTTAATTGACTGAATAACATACAAAGTATGATGTAGCAAGTTACCATTTATCATTTATCAGTGCATTAGACGTTTTTCATTGCATTAGATGTTTTTAAATGTATGCACGATTTTGCTGTAATTTGCAGAAGACAACAACAACCAGTAGTAGAAAACTGCAGTTTTCATGTTCTTTCTAATTGACTACAAAAATAGTGGATTAATTTTGATTGATTTTTGGAGATTGCGTGATAAAAAACTGCAGCCCTATCATCAAAAACTGGCTGAGTAAGCAAGTATAACAAAGTATTGCTTGTTGTATGTTGTTTTAAGGTTTGGAACTGAAATCAGCTAAGAATGAATTTGCTAAGAAAGAAGAGGAACTTGCGCGAGCATTTGCCAAAGTTGAATCGCTTTTGGATGAACTGCAGAATCTGCAGAAGCACAAAGTGTCTCTCAGCGGTCATAATGGTGAGCAAGAAGTGGAGCTGGATCGGCTGCGACTCGAGCTTGAGGTATTACTGCATGCAGTAGCAATGGATCTGTGATGATTCTCTTAGAAAACATCAGTGAGGTTAATCTTGCAGTGATTGTGTTCTGTTTCTGAATGAACGTTCAATAGTATTGCAGTCGAATTTTTCCGTCTTTGCCATAACTATAGTTTCTCTCATTTCATTTCTATTCAGAACATTTTTAGCAATTTGTACCTTGTCTGCCAGTTTTTCAATGCAAATTGCTTTACGTATTATTCTGTGCAAGCAAAGTGCTGAATGTTATGCTTTTTAGTTTCATTTGATCAACTATAAAACTGCTTGCTTTTTTTCACTGCTGCTGCACTTTGTCGTGTCAAGACCTGTCTAAGGTCTTAATGTTGGCATATGCACAGTATGTGCCACTGTGGCTACACTGTGGCAGCAGACCCACCTGCTTGACTTGGTGTACCAGTGCAGCTGTTACTGTATTGTGACTTCATTAGGGTAGTAATTGCACTTTTGGTAGTTAAACTTAGTCAGTTTAATCATGGTTTGTAGGTGGCGTTACAGATTTTTCAAGTTGCTGTAATTCAGTATATCTATGTTTCATCTCAAAATAGCATCACCCTTTTTATTTTCGTCTGCCAGTTTCATTGGATGCCTTTATCAGCAATAAAATTGATTGTGTGCGATCTGATTTGCGTTTATGTGCAGATGTATTGTTATCATTAATACTGTTAGTTTTATTTTTGTTTTTTTTCAGCTGAGGAATCGTTTGAATGCACAGCATGAAGAGTTGCTGAAAGCTCAGCAAAGGTCGTTGCTGGTTCGGCACCAGCACAAGGATGCTGTTATACAGAACACTTCTGATCTACAACAGTCAACTGCATTGTCTCCCGTGTTCACTGCTGAAATACCTGAGACACAAATTACTAGCGTCAAGAACAGCAGATCTGAGGCTCCATTTGATAAGAACATGTCATCCATATCAGAAACACCCATTGCCAGTAACAGTGGTTCATCTCAGGCCCCCAAATCTAATGTCTGTGAACCTTTAATCTTAAAACCAAAGGCCTCTGTGCACAGAAGTTTCAGCAGTGCTTCAAGTTTTGGCCACAGAATGATGTCCGATGGTTATTCTAGTCATTCTGTGGGTCAGCACATTGAGCTACAGAGCCAGCCATCACCACATGATCCATCTGTAGTTAAGAACAGTTCTCAGGTAGATTTTGTCATTAAATCTACCACAGGTCATTCATGTGTCTCATCGCCACTAAGATCGAGTGGATGTCAGTCGGCTATGTCATTGGGAATGCAGTCTGGTGTGCCTCTGGGTTACATGCCACCTTTGACAGTTTCAGTTACTGACAGCTATGTTCCATTGTCAAGCTCTCAGTCAAAGTCGTCACATTACTTTGGGAGACTTGATGTTTCAACACCGTGCGGCAGCATGACGTCTGATGTCAGTACTGACACTGGGTGTGAGGTCGGGACTACTCGATTGCCAGTGCAAACTTTGAGTAGCAACTCTTCGCTATTGAGGAAACCAAGCTGTGTCTTTGCAAGTAAGAGTGTTATTGCAAATACGTACTTGAGTCGCCAGCCTCCGGTCTTCAGCTCTGTTTGTATGGGAACTTGTGCAGATTCGGTGGATGGTAAATCGATTGCCAGCAGTTGTACTGGCAGTAGCATTACACAGCTCTGTCATTCCACAACTGCTTGCACTGCAGAAAGTGCTGTCATTTCAACAACAGCATCAGCTTGCAGTAAACGATCTCTGACAACTGTATCGTCTGTGACTACAGTTTCTAATCAGATTGTGCCTTTTCGGATGTCCAGAGCTGAAGGTCAGTCCTTGTTGCATTCTTCCTTGTCTGTCAATCCACTGGTCTCTCAAACAGTAGTTATGGGCAGGTCTGCTGGAGCATCTTTGACATCAAGATCCAGTATTCAGCCACTGTTGACAGATGTGGTTGTGTCGTCAAACAGCTTGCCGGTAGTTGTCACTTGTAGTTCAGCATTTGTGCCATTTCACAAACCTGAAGTACTCGGCAGCACTAACTTTTCTGCTGAATTTTTGTCAGATATATTTGTTGATGGTGCTTCGGAGAGGCAGAGATCTTCTTCAGTAGCTGAAGTAATCTATTCCAGCTGTGTGACAGCTGATGCATTATCACAAGTACCACCCAGTTTAGCAGCCAGATCTCCCTTATCAGCTGCCAGTTTACCTTCTAGTGATGCCACAGACTCAGTAATTGGTAGTGCTTCATCAGAAATCTCAAGTGTTTCAGAGTCGGTTAGGCTACGGACTCAGCCCACAGGGAAATTACCGAGGAACCTTCTTCCATCAACTGTGCCATTTGTTTGTATGTTGACAATATCAACGCACATTCCAGTATCATCGCCTGTGACTGACACAGTGGCAACATCATTGCAGACTATGCTGTCCACTGTTGTCAACAACACTTTGATGATTGCTGCAACAAGTTCTTCATCTGCTCCAGTTCAGTCTTGTCCAGCCACACCTGCTCTAGACAGTGCTTTGCCTCTGTCATCATCCCATGTAGTGCCATCATCAGCTTATGCACTGCCATTGTCAGATGTTTTTGACAAGCTAGTTGATAAAGACCAAGACATAGAAACTGAGCTGGGTGCAGCATTGCTGTTGTGTACAAGTTCACCTCGTATGACTAGGCGTCGGCTGTCTGCTGACGGCACCCATGCAAGCCGTGACAGTACCCATGCAAGCCATGTGTTCTCTCTTCCACATGCTGCAGTGCAGAAGCACAGATGTGATCTGTCAGAGCAAACAAATGTTGCTGCAGTTGTTGACAAAACAGTCGAAGAACATGCTTCCGTAGACATTGCCTCAGTTTCAGATGAAGCAGTTGAAGAATTTGCTTCAGCAACCACTGAGACATCGGAAGAAAAAGCAGTAGAAGAACAGCAAGCTTTTGATACACAGAAGTCTATTGTGGACTCTGTTACAACTGAGTCAAGTGAAATGGAAACTGAAGCTGTATCTGACGATGCTTTGTCTGACATCATGCCTCTGGAGGGTGAGCCTGACCCACTGCCCGTTGTACAGACTCTGCCGACAAAACGCAAGCAGAAAGATGGACTGAAAACATTGCACAGAGTTAGCTTCAGTCCGTTAGCTTTGTTGCTTGATGCTTCATTGGAAGGAGACCTCGAACTTCTCATGAATACTGCAAAGAAGGTAGACCAGCTTTGTTTTTAATTTGTTGTTTTGGTTTATATACTCAGTTTAGAAGAAACTTTTATTAGAAGTAAATTTTCTTGTGTGCATGTATTTTTAGTTACTTATTTCTGTGTTAGTGGTATACTTGGTTCTATTAATTATATATTCATGGGTTATATTTCTTGTTATTAGTTTGTAATTTTATATGTAATTTCATCCTATGCATGAAGCCCATAAAGTGATGTAGCTGATCTCTCATATTCGTTTGCTTCTAGCCTGAAATAAATATGGGGGCTAGTGCATCACACAGTGTGCTTGTTTGTGCCCACTTTTTATAGCTTGTCGTATTTTATGGCAGTAAAAATAGTAAAATTTTTACGTTAAATATTGTTGCTTTTTTCATGTTTCATGTTAGACTTTTGTTGAATTAACATTCTATTATTACAAGATGAGATTTATACATAGAGAACATCATGTAAACTTTTGTGAGAAGAATATCTTTTGGTACCAGTGATGTGATATCACAGGCTGAATGGTAGTTCAAGCCATGTGTTAACAGCAACTTTTCTTTCCTATGGGAAAGCCAAAAATTCAACCCCCCACAGAATCAGAACCTCTGATGTGATTGAGATAAAATTTGGCACGGTTGACTACGTCGGCAAGATGACCCCTTGTGCAAAATTTTATGTAAATCTCCCCAAGGGGGGCTTCTTGGCAAATAGGTGAAATATACGAAAAAAATTTTCTAGCTGTACATATACCTTTTTTCAGAAACTCACCTACAGGTCAGACCTTTCGGCGGATTTTTGCGTGCTTTGGCTCAAACGACGTGGTCTCGCGCAAGGATGTGCCTTTTGGGGGTTAACAAATTTGAAATTAATATTTAACGTATTTATTAAAAAAATTCCAAAAAATTACAATGGAGCCTATGGGGAAAATTAAACAATTATTAAAACGGTCATAACTTTTGCTGTGTATAAGATAGAGTCGTAATTTTGGGTTTCACAGTATGGTTTTCGGGGACGGCCAATCTAATGGTGTCATTGAATTTTACCTCGGATCCTCCCTTGTTGCCATGGCAACAAAATTTGGGACAAAATTGGCTATAACTTGGCTTGTGTAAGAGATATTTGCAAGATTTTTGTGTCTATATGGGAGTTTTCGGGGATGGGCCATCGAATGCTGCCAATCGAATTTTACCCCGACTGACCCTCGTTGCAATGTGAATGAAATTTGGGACAAAATGGGCTATAACTCGACATACGTACGAGATTTCTCCAAGATTCTTGCATCTAACAATGGGTTTTGAGGGTGAAGCAAATAAATAATTTTAGTAAGTCTACCATGGTTGACTTTCATTGCCTTGGCAACAAAATTTGTAGAATTTTTGCCAAAAATTTGCTAGAACTCGATTAACTACGAGATGAGTTCAGACTTTAGTTTGACTCGACTTTGTACACATTTGTGGTCGGACATTTTACACAACGGTCCAATAACTGTAATAATACGATTAGTTAAATAAGCATTATTGAAGTGTTTTCCGGGCCTGTGTTAAGCGGGTGATGCATGCAATATTATTTTGTTTATTTATATGGCCATTTCATGGATATAAAAAAAATTTTGTTCAGTATTGTCAGCAATGCAGGCCAGCGGTGACGTCATGCCTGACGTGTGTCGTCTGCTTTGTTCAGTCATGCCATTAGGT
>Ga0209367_1005851_pt1 | contig 17033 bp, 16 predicted proteins | sample WorMetLIZISLAND2_FD_187412 | JGI IMG/M metagenome (GOLD analysis project Ga0209367, IMG submission 187412) | Marine gutless worms symbiont microbial communities from Max Planck institute for Marine Microbiology, Germany - Olavius geniculatus... ... | reverse complement strand
TTCCACGAAAAACCTTTCATTTACACCTGAAAGAATGTGAATTTAGATTCAATCATCGAGAGGAAAGCTTATATGATATAATACTTACTCTACTGAGAGAAAATCCTCTCTAAAGTTATCTAGACCCTACCTATTTTTCAAGGTGCCCTGAAAACAGAGACCCCGGAATGGGAAGAATCCTATAGGACTCACGGCTTGAAATCCCTGCCGGTTACTTTCTAGTACCTAATTTCATTATCAAAAATGACCTTCAAAACCACCGATCTCTACGATAATTATGCCGACCGGGTCCGGGTCTGCGACCCCATCTTCCGGGATTTCGGAGGACATGCCCGTTTTTTCGGTCCCATCGCCACGGTCAAATGCTTCGAGGACAACTCCCTGATCAAGGCCGTTCTGGGCGAGCCGGGGAAGGAGCGGGTGCTGGTGGTGGATGCCGGCGGCTCTCTGCGTTGCGCGATGCTCGGCGATCTGATCGCAGCCAGCGCCGTCGAGCACGGCTGGCGTGGGGTGTTGCTGTTCGGCTGTGTGCGGGATGCGGTCGAGCTCGCCGGTATGGCGTTGGGGGTGAAGGCGTTGGCTACCAATCCGCGCAAGAGCGAGAAGCGCGGCGAAGGGCAACGGGATATCCCGGTGAGCTTCGCCGGGGTCTGCTTCCGGCCGGGTGATCACGTCTATTGCGACGAGGACGGCATCCTGGTCTCCGCAGAGGCGCTGGAAGGTTTGGAGTCAGGAATCCGCACCTGATGTAACACGAGTGCCGGTACCTGCATCAAGCCCGCTGTTGCTTTGGATATAGCACCGCACCCACTCCGGCACAGATGTATCGGCCCGGGGAAAGCGCTGTCGCCGCGCTGCATATGGGATCTGACATCCAGGGGCTATTGACATAATCGTCGTGCCGACCACTGATAGGACAAGATTAACAGGATCTTATAATTGATTATTCAGAGAAATAATCCTGTTAATCCTGAAAATCCTGTCCTATTGGAATATTGCGACGCGCTTTCGGATTACCCACCTCCCCTGGTTATAGCCCCCTTGCACCTCGCTTTCCGAACGATTCACGGGTAACGGGTATACCGATGGCATGGGTGCCGGCAAAGCAGATCGCCAAGGCGATCCATTCCGGGTTCAATCGCCACTACCGGTGGTACCGGATGACGACCGCGGGGGCCAGGCAGTGGTTCGAGGATGCGGACTGGGAGGAGGTGCAGCGCGCCGCCCGCGAGCGCATCGGTTACTACGACCGGCATGTGGACGAGACCATCGCGGGCTTGCGCTCCGAGTTCACCGTCCAGGACCTCGACGAACGCCTGTGGCGGCGGGTCCGGGTGGAATACCTGCGCCTGCTGCCCGAACACCGCCAACCGGAGCTGGCGGAGACCTATTACAATTCGGTCTTCTGCCGCCTGTTCCACCGCGCCTACTACAACAACGAGTTCATCTTCCTCTGGCCGGTAATCTCTACCGAGCACCTGGAATCGGAAGTCCCCAGCTTCCGCTGCTACTACCCGGTCCGGGACGGCTTTGCTCAGGTCGTCTGCGAGATCCTGTCCGGCTTCGGGTTTCGTCTGCCTTTCCGCGATGCCCGGTCCGATGTGCGCAATCTCATCCGCGCCATGCGGGTCCGGTTCCCGGGTGGAAGGGACAGGCGCGAGAACTTCCAGCTCGTGGTCCTGAGCCAGGCCTTCTACCGCAACAAGGGCGCCTACATCATCGGCAAGGCCATCAACGGGGCCGACCAGATTCCCTTCGTCATCCCGGTGCTGAACGATGAGGACGGTGGTCTCTACGTGGACACCCTGCTCACGGGCAGCGATGAGATCGGGGGCATTTTCAGCTTCTCGCGCGCCTATTTCATGGTGGATACCGAGGTGCCGGCCGCGATCGTGGAGTTCCTGCGGCCGCTGATGCCCCACAAGGACAAGGCGGAGCTCTATACGGCCATCGGCCTGCACAAGTTCGGTAAGGCCGAGTTCTATCGCTCGTTCCTCAAGCACCTGCGCTACTCCAGCGACGAGCTGGTGGTGGCACCGGGCATCCGCGGCCTGGTGATGTGCGTCTTCACCTTGGCGTCCTTTCCTTATGTGTTCAAGGTCATCAAGAATCGCTTCCCGCCGCCCAAGGCGACGACCCGGCAAGCGGTCATGCGGAAGTATAAGTTGGTCAAGCTGCACGACCGTGTGGGGCGGATGGCGGACTCCTGGGAGTACTCCGATGTCGCCTTCCCGCGGGAGCGTTTCTCCGATGCCCTGCTGACCCAGCTCCGGGAGGAGGCGGCAGGCAGCCTGGCTATCGAGGGCGACCAGGTTATTATCAAACACCTGTATATCGAACGGCGCATGCGTCCCCTCAATCTCTATCTGGAGTCGGCGGACGCAGGGCAGTTGAGGCACGCGATCCGGGAATACGGCGACGCCATCAGGCAGTTGGCCGCTGCGAACATCTTCCCGGGCGACTTACTGTTCAAGAACTTCGGCGTTACCCGCCAGGGCCGGGTGGTCTTTTACGACTATGACGAGATCTGCTACCTGACCGAGTGCAACTTCCGAACCATCCCGGAGGCACCTTTTCCGGAGATGGAGCTGTCGGACGAGCCCTGGTATACGGCGGCGCCTGGGGATGTCTTCCCGGAGGAGTTCGCGACCTTTCTGCTCCCGGATCCCCGCATCCGCGCGTGTTTCCTGGAGTACCACCGAGAGCTGCTGGATGCCGCCTGGTGGCGTCGGCGCCAGGAGGTCGTTCACAGCGGGTACCTGGAGGACGTGTTCGCATATCCGTCGGAGCGGCGCTTCCGATGCGCCAACCCTCATGCTGGCCGTGAATCGAGCGCGTCGGAAACCGGTAGCCGGCAGGGCAACCGAATGATAAATCGCTAGAAAGCAACTGGTTACAGCGGTGGATTGGGCTCGGACCAGCGGAGCGCCGACATCTTGCCGGCAACCATATGCCGCCAGGATGGCGGCGCTCCGGCTGGACCCAATCTACCCGACTCGCTTCCATGCTGACAGACTATTTTAGCAGGATATATTATTCGGTGGCCCTGCGGTAGCCGGTGACCGGTCCTGAATCGTTACCGCGGGTATGCCAGGAGCTGTCGACATTGAGTAGGATGGGCAAAGCAAGTGCCCGACAAAATGGGCTCAAGGCTGCGGTCGTTCCACGCAGATTCCTGAACCGCGATGGCCTGGGAGGATGCACACTGCATAGCGTGCCCATCGCCAGTTGATGGGCACGCTACGCCTGATCGATCTCCCGAAAGGAGACGCGGTTCGGAAAGCCCTGTGCAATGACCCGAGATCCAAGCCATCCGGATGGACAGGCTTCGCTTTGCCCATCCTACGGGCTAATTGTCAACAGGCCCTGAGGGCCTTGCGGAGAAGGACGGCTCGAATGGAGACTGACCGGATAGCAGGTCCCTTACTGGCCTGGTTCGAACGGCATGGCCGTAAGGATCTGCCCTGGCAGCAGGACCCGAGCCCCTACCGGGTCTGGGTGTCGGAGATCATGCTCCAGCAGACCCAGGTTGCCGTCGTCCTCCCCTATTTCGGGCGCTTTCTGGCGCGTTTTCCCGCCGTGACGGACCTGGCCGCGGCGGACCGAGACCAGGTCCTGCACCTGTGGTCGGGCCTCGGTTATTATGCCCGGGCGCGGAACCTGCACCGGGCCGCGGGCCTCATCGTCACCGACTACGGTGGGCGCTTTCCGAACGACATCCAGCGACTTCAGGCGCTACCGGGGATCGGGCGTTCCACTGCCGGGGCGATTCTGTCCCTCGCCCGCGGTCAGCGTCACCCGATTCTGGACGGCAACGCAAAGCGGGTTCTGGCCCGATGCTTCGCGGTCCCCGGCTGGCCCGGCCGCGGCCCCGTGCTGCGCCGCTTGTGGGCGCTCGCGGAGGCCTGCACACCACAGACCAGGGTCCGCGCCTACAATCAGGCCATGATGGATCTCGGCGCCACCCTTTGCACCCGTCACCAACCGAGCTGCAATCGCTGTCCTCTCGCGTACGGCTGCATGGCCCGGCTGGCTGGCAAACCGACCGCTTTTCCGGAGCCGAAGCCGCAAGCAAGCTTGCTGGTCCGGGAGTCGCGGTTGCTCGTGGTACGCAATCCGGCCGGGGAGGTGCTGCTGGAGCCTCGCGCGCCTACCGGGATCTGGGGCGGGCTCTGGAGCTTACCCGAATGCGGTCCCGGACAGGATGTGGCCGACTGGTGCCGAGAGCGTCTCGGCGTTGTTCCGCATCGGGTTGAAATGCTGCCGGTCCGCCGTCATACCTTCTCCCACTTTCTGCTGGACATCAGACCGCTACGGGTCGAGCTGCAGTCCGGGCCCCAGACGATAGCGGACGGCGACCGGGCGCTCTGGTGCGACCCGCGGCAGCCGATCGCCGTGGGCCTGGCCGCACCCGTCGCCCGCATTCTGCAGGAAATCACAGGTCTTTCAACACCCTGAAAGGGAGTCCAAATGGGTCGAACGGTTCAATGCAGCAAGCTTCAGCGGGAAGCCTCCAGCAACACGCTTCCAACACCCTAAAAGGGAGTCCAAATGGATCGAATGGTTCAATGCAGCAAGCTTCGGCGGGAGGCGGGAGGCCTCGAGCGACACGCTTCCAACACCTTAAAAAAGGGGAATCCAAATGGGTCGAACGGTTCAATGCAGCAAGCTTCAGCGGGAGGCGGAAGGCCTCGAGCGACAACCCTACCCGGGCGAACTCGGCAAGCGCATCTTCGAAAACATCTCCAAGCAGGTCTGGCAGGACTGGTTGCGTCAGCAGACTATGCTCATCAACGAGTACCGCCTCAACCCTGTGGATCCCAAGTCCCGTCGTTTTCTCGAAGAGGAAATGGAGAAATTCTTCTTCGGCGCCGGCTCCGAGCTGCCTTCGGACTACAAGCCGCCGACTTGATGCGTGCGTGAGCGAAGTCCGTTTCCTCTCGCCTCTTTTGGAGGGAGTCGCAAAAGACCATGGCCGGGAACGTCGCCTTCCAGGCGGCAGGCGTCGCTGAGGTGCCGTTCCGGGGTTTCCGCTTGTGCTCCCGCCGGCCGGTACCCGCGGATGCCGGCAAGATGCCGGCGCTCCCAGGGAGTTTGGGGTGAGGAGAGCATAGGGCGTAGCCCGGTGCCTTTTGCGACTCCCTCCGATAGGGAACAAGGAATTCGCGTGCCGATTCACCGTTTTTCTTTCAGTCCAGTCTCCCGAACAGCGGCCGCATCATTCAGGATCGCTCCGACGACCCCGCGTCGCGGCGGGCATCGATGGCCTCCAGGATACCGTCCCAGAAACGGATTCGGGCGCAGATCGGGTTGCCGTCCGTGCCGGGTGTCGGGCTCGACTCCCCTGCGAGAGCCAATTGGTTGATGAAACAGCGCAGCCGCGGGTCCCCGCCCGGCATCCACGGGATCTCGAGCGGGGTGATATGTCGCTGCAGATATTTGACGAGTGACATGAAGTCCCAGACCGCGAATACGTGGTGGGTCATGAACACCCGCAGGTCTTCCAGGGTGCGCAGCGATTGGTAGATCGAGTGCCGCGCGAGCTCCGCCTGGCAGCGGGCGTATGTGCTTCATGTCGAGTGTGGCCACGGTTTCGGGTCCTCCGGCCCGCATCTCTCACCGGCGATAGAAAGTAACAGGTTACAGAAGTAGAACATACAAGGGTGGGCGAAGCCGGAGCGCCGCCATCCTGGCGGCATATGGTTGCCGGCAAGATGCCGGCGCTCCGATGGTCCGTACCCAACGCTCAGTTGTCAGGGGGCAGTTGTCAGGTGTCAGCCTTCTGCCCCCTGACAACTCGGGGCGCCGATCGTCCCGGCGGCTTTGCTCATTTTACCCCCCCCTCGCTCCCATGCTATGAGCTTGTTTTAGCGGTATGTTTTTTTCGGTGGCCCTGCGTCACGCCGCGTTCAACACCATGCTCCCGAGGCGTTTCCCCACGCGGCTGAGGCAATCTACACGCAACACGAGCGTCAGGCTTGCACTTGAATATTAACCACCACCGGATTTTGAATCAGCCCGGGAACAGGCGTTCGCATTCCTGGTGACTGCGGGTCAGGCAGTCTTCGATGGACACGCCGAAAAACCAGTTACCGGTCATGGCCACAGGGCCGCCGGCCAGTAACGCATCGATTTTCCGCACCAGATCCGGGTGGCCGGCACGCAACGCCGGTAGCTTATTCGAGATCCGGGACAGCCCGGCGATCTGCTCCGGGACGACCCCGAGCACCCGGCAGATAGATTCCACCTGGGCATCCGCATCCGGCATCCGGGGCCGAAAGTGGAAGGCGAAGCCGCGGTAGCCTGCGTCGGGCAGATAGTCCCGGGAGACCATGGAATAAAAGGCATCGTCCACGGCGATCAGACCCGCCAGGGCCGGCAGGTGCTCGAGCGCCGCGGTGGGCACACAGACGACCAGCGTCTCGACCGCCGCGACACCGATACCGCCGACCAGGCTCCGTAGCTCTTCCATGCCTTCCGGCAGCAGGACCGCGGCGGCATCCGGCGGGACCGCCAGGGTCAGGTAGCGGCCCTTGAAGACCTCCCCTGCCGTCGTAAGCACTCGGTAGCCGTCGTCTTCTCGCACGACCCCGGATACCTGCTGCCCGGTACGGACCTCCAGCGCCTCCTGGCGGGCAATGGCCCACGGAATATCCGACAGCCCGCCGGGGCAGGTGAAGCTGCGCATGATCCCCTTCCGTCTGGGCTTACGGCGGAACAGCAGGTCGGCGGGAAAGTCGTCCACCTCCTGGCAGACGACGGCCCGGAAGGCGGGCCTGAACAGGTCCCGATAGTTGTGGTGGCCGAGCCCTACTCCGAAAAATTCGGCGACGCCTTTGCCTGCCTTAGCGTTCGTGAACAGCCGGGGCAGCGAGCGGATCAGCTCCCAGGGGTGCAGTGAGGAGAAGACGGACCTGCGTTCATTGCCGCACCAGAGCTGGTAACGCAGCTTCTCTTTGGCCGTCAGGCGCGCCATGAGGTCCAGCTCCTCCAGGATATCGAGCAGGTGACCGTAGCTGTTGAAGCAGGTATGACTGCCGGCCTCGGTCCAGAAGTCGCCGCAGCCGGGGAAGGTCCGGCTGTTCATACAGCCGCCCACCCGGTCTTCTCCTTCCAGGACCAGGGTCGAGACCCCATGCCGCACCGAGCGGTGGGCCATGCCGAGTCCGCTGATGCCAGCACCGATGACGATGTGTTCGAAATCCTGACTCATGACTTTGCGCCTGTTCGGCCCATGAGCACCGGCATTCAATAGCCGGGGTAGTGGTAAATTTTAAGGCTCTTTATGGACTCTGGACTGCTGACGATCATGGCAGGGGAACACCGGACCTTTTGGAGTGCGGCGGCAACTTTACCCCAGCTCCTACCGGAATCCATGGTGCCCGACGTAATCGTGGGGTTGACCAGGGACGACTTACCCACCGCCGCTTTGGATTTGGCGATGCACCGGACCCAAACCAAGGCCTTGCGGTTGGGGGAAAGCGCCGTCGCCGCGGCGCGTGTGGAACCCGACGCTCAGGTTCCCGGCAAACATCGCTGGTATCCCCCATCGCCGAGGCTCGATGCGGCCGCGCCGCTTTGCCGGCGCACTCCAAAACAGTCTGGAATCCATAAAGAGCCAATTTCTAAATGGCTGGCATAGACTTGTTTGACCCCCTCCCTTTACCCCGCACCTATCGCCGGTAGCTCCAGCAGCACCTCTATTGGCTCCCCCCCAGCGATGGGTGCGGGGCAAGCCCCTCTCCCGGCGAGGGTGTCGCAAAAGGGGCACGGTACGCCGAGCCCCGACGAGCCCGTTTCCTCTAATTTTGCTGGTAAGGCCCCATCTCCTACGTCCAACCAACCATTGGAAAGCCTGGGTAGGTCGAAATCGAAATCGAAATCGGGATCGCAATCGGAATTTCGATTTCGATCCCGATTTCGATCTCGATTTGGGCTTTTACGACACCTTCCCGGCGGGAGGGTGTCGCAAAAACGGTGGCATCAACTGCCAGTTTGTGATGTTTTAACCTCAGATATCTCAGAGTACGCAGAGTATTGGCCGATTCCTTTCTCGGTAGTGCTTGATATGTAGTGATCGTAACCGTTCAGCCCCCGCTGTTTTTGCCGTCCCTGCCCCGCACCTATCGCTGGCGGGATCCAGGCGTACCCTGGTGCTACCAAACCTTCTGACGATAGGTGCGGGGCCGAGCACCTGGATTCCGGCGTCCCAGCCGGAATGACGAGGTGGAGGCTGAACGGTTATCGGGAAGTTCATCACTACCTGTTAAGCACTACCCCTTTCTCGGTGTTCTCTGTGGTTTGAAATGTCTTTTGCGTCTCCCTCGCCGGGAGAGGGGGTGTCGCCTATAGCCCGCCAAACCCACTGCCAGTGACGATGGTTCCATTTAAACCTTAACCATTACCACGGCCGGTAGCCCAAAACCCCTCAGCGCAGATAGGCACCGTCCTCGCCGATCTTGCCCGGACCATCGAGGACATAGATACCGGCGGAGCTGCCCTTGACGTGAAACGAGAGGGTTCCACCCTGGGCCCTGATCTCATGGCCGGTGACCGCATCACGATAAGTGCCGTCACGCACGCCGGCGACGCGGATGTCCTGGCCGCCGCCGATGGTGAGCCCGACCACGGCATAGCTCGCGCCCTCATTCCAGTCGCGGACGAAGGAGAGACCGGAGCCCCACTCGGCGAGCTGGCTCATGGGGGCCTTCTGCAGGGCGGGGATGGCACGGCGGATCTGATTAAGGCGCCGGATGTGCCGGTACAGGGGGTGGCTTTGGGTCTCCGCGATGTGCGCATCGTCAATGTGGTCGCCGAAGTAGGCGCGCCCGGTGGACTCCAGGGTGTCGTCATTGCCGATGACGTCCTGGGGGGCACCCTTCATGAACTCGATTTCCTCCCCGAAGTAGAGGCAGGGAATGCCGCGTACCGTCCACAAGAGGTTGTAGGCGGCAGCCGCCATCCACTGCTCGCCCTTGAAGCGGAAGCGGAAGTCGTTGTCCGGGCCGACGTCGTGGTTCTGCAGAAAGGTGACGAGCGCGGTGGCGTTACCGTAGATCCAATCCATCTCCAGCACCCGCCCGACACCCTCGAAGCTGCCGCGGCTCAGGTTGTCGCGGAAGGTGGAAAAAAGGCCGAAATCCAGCTGGGGAAAGCCGGAGTCGCCCCCGGAAGCAGGGTCGCGTGGGTCGTGGCCGAGGCGGGTGTACCACCAGGGACGGATCTGCGAGGGTCCGTTGTCGCCGCCGCCCAGGTCGCCCCAGCCATAGCCCTTGACCAGGTTCTCGCCGAACACGAACAGCCCCGGTTTGTGGGCCTTCCAGGCATTGACGTACTCGAGCAGGTTATCGCGCTCGATGTGTTTTACGGTGTCGATTCGCAGGGCATCGACCCCCATATCCAGGTAGCGATTGATGCTGCCGATGAGGTAGTCCTTGACTTTCTGCCGCTCGGTGGCGAGGTCGATGCAGTCGCCGGCGAGGTGTTTGTGTTGCAGCGGGTAAGCGCTCTCCCAATCCCCGCCGCAGATGAATCCATCCTGGTGATACCACTCGGGGTCGAGGGTATTGGCGTCGATGCCGAAGAAGCGGCCGGGCTCGTAGCCGGGCTTGGGTAAAATCTCGCCGGTCTTGGGGTCGGTCAGGGGCTCGCTACCTTCCGGGTCCCGTGCATGGCGCTCCCGGTACCAGTCCGGGGCGAGGGGGTTGTCGAGGTCGTCCCGGTTTGGCCAGGCGTAATTGCCCAGGTTGCCCTGGTAGGGGCCATGGTCGATCCGGCCCGGCTCCGAGCCCTGGGGGACGTAGTACTTGATCGGCAGGTGGTCGATCCACACCTGGCCGCGGATACCGTACTGGCAGGAGTGGTTGATGACCACGTCCTGGATGATCTTGATGCCCTTCTCGTGGGCCGCGTCGATGAGGTCCTGATAGGTGGCGTCGGGGGATTCCAGCCGCGGGTCGATGCGGGTCCAGTCGTAGCCGTGGTAGCCGTGGTAGTCGAGACCGGAGCGGTTCTCGATGGGTGGAGTGATCCAGATGGCGGTAAAACCCAGGTCGCGGATGTAGTCCAATCTCCGGATCAGTCCCTTGAAATCCCCGCGCCAATGGGGGTCTATGGCCTCACCGGCGGCATTGAAGCGGATGCGGTCGCGGCAGAAGAAGTTGTTGGTCGGATCGCCGTCGTAGAATCTGGCGGTGAGCACGAAATAGATGGTCTCCTCGCGGAAGTCGGGCAGCCCGGTGTTTTCTGCCTTGACCCGCGGTGTCGTTTTGGGCTTGGGCCGCGGCGAAGACCCGCCTGGAGCGGATGCGGTGGCCGCCGACCGCGGTAGTTGGTCGTGCCACCGGTCGTCCTCCGCGTACCAGCCGCTACGATCCCGGTATAGATCGCCGCTCTGGTGCCCCTGGAGGTCGTTGAAGACGAAGCTGGCCGCCGTGACGCCTTGAAACCTGTGGGTCAGCCAACCGTCCACCTGCTCCATAGGAACGCCCGGCCAGCTCGAGCTATGACCGTGAGGGTGGGTGTTCCAGTAGTGGATATGGACGCTGTCGGCCCAATCGGCCGGCTTTTTGAAGCGAACGACAAGGTCAGTCATCGCGTAGACTCCGATTCCCTTTGCTGTCTGAACTGCTGGTTGCGTTCGGGAAAGTTCTGCTGCTGCCTGCTACGGTCGTGTAGACCCTGAGCCCGTAGCCCGTAGCACAGACAGCTAAAGCATGCTGGGTTACGGCGCGTTCGACCTTGCCAGCACATACCAATGGGTACCTTGAAAAATACAGTTTTCGCAAATTCGGGGCTTGAATAATCAATGAGTTAGAGTCGGCTGGGTGGCGAAAATACCTATTTTTCAAGGTGCCCCAATATCGCAGCACGCGCCTAACCCAGCCTACCTGCTGCCAGCAATACCCTCTTCTGGTCGCCGGTAAAGGTATTGAGGCCGAAATGACCAATTATCTCATGGCATAATGTGGTGATAAGGTCGTTAGCATCCTTCAGGTTACCGCACGGAATATCGCATCGGCCCGGATGAAGTCCAGGGCCGGTAGTGTACCCGCCGCGCACGTCATCAAGCCCTTTACCTTTGTCACCATACAGCTCCTCTGTCGTATCGCGGATGTAGTAGGTCAGCCGCGCTGCCACCGGATACCAGCGGCAGAACTCGATCACCAACACCCGCGCTTCCGGAACCGTGACAGTCACCAGCCGTAGCCTATCGCTTGCGCTACGCAGCTATTCCTCTTGGTGTTCACGGGCTAGACGAACCAAGGCATCTTTGATCGACTCGCCGGGCTGCACTCCAAAGAGTTCTCGGGCGCTAGTTGTGGTAATGAAGGCTGGGATGTCTATCTGCTCAGGATCCACGTCTTCGAGGAACACCGGCATTAGCGTGTCAACCGGGCCCTCACGACTGGCGGTGGTATCCTGCTCGCTCAAGGTATCCCCCACGAACGCGCCGGCACGCTCGGCCTCGTCGAGGTTGGTCTCGTCGAAATTGGTCCGAGTCTGGTCGTTCATACTCGCGCCTCTTGGGGTCGAAGTAGGTCTGCTTGGGTGGCTGGCGGGTACGACCCTTGTGTATGCTCAAGTCTGAAAGTTTTCATAAAGGTGCCACACTTTCATCCGCGTCTCTCTCGAACGCCTGGTTAGGCGCTCCCAAGCTCCAACGCAGCCCGTAGAGCCGGGCTGAGTTCAGATAACTTTTCGTGAGGTAGTGAACCGACATAATTCGTAAGAACAGATTTAGGAAGACTGACCAGTTCATCACAGTAAATGCTGCTGTCATGTTTCAGGCCGAGTTCTACTCCAACCGGCACCTGTGTGGAAAGCCCATGATATGCACTGTAGATGGGCGCACAGATAACCGTTGAGAATTTGGAGTCAATCAGGACTTGGCGGCTCACCACGACAAATACTCGTGATCGCCTTGGATCACGGGGGGAAGGGTGAAGGACTCGATATAGATCACCTCTTTTCACGGGATAACCTGATAGCCAAGAATGTCTTCCGCTTCTCGGTTCAACTCTTCAGCGTGGCGATCCAGAATCTTAAGCTCATCATTCGTAAAGCGATGAGTGATAAAAAAACAGCGGAGCGCTTCCGCTACCAGGGCAGAACGTTCTTCGGGTCGAGGTGCTCGCTGATCAAGCTCAGCAACAAGCTCATCAGGGAGAGTGATAGAAGTCTGAACAATCATAGGGCGCACTGCAGAACCCGTAGGCTGGGTTGAGGAACGAAACCCCGCACCTAAATTTTCCGGTTATCCGCGCCAACAGCACGTTATCCCTTGCGACCAGAGGATATAGGTGAGGGGCTAACCCAGCCTACCTGCTCAGTCGCATTCTGAATTGCAGATCGTCACAGATGAAAAACAGTAACAATCCGTGAAAATCTGCGTCATCTGCGGATAGAAAGTATGTCACTCAGACAAATGTCGACACACCCTGATTATCCCCTCGAGGATGTCCGTTCTTCCATGGGCACATATGGCCTTTGTGCATACCCCGTATAGATCTGCCGGGGCCGGGAGATTTTCTGCGCGGGGTCATTCAGCATTTCCGTCCATTGGGCCAGCCAACCGGCGGCGCGTGGGATAGCGAACAGTACCGGGAACATGTCGGTAGGAAAGCGCATGACCTGGAGGATGATCCCACTGTAGAAATCCACGTTGGGGTAGAGCTTGTGGGAGATGAAATAGTCGTCTTCCAGGGCGATGCGTTCCAGCTCCAGGGCGATATCGATCAGTGGATTGCCGCCGGTTACTTCGAAGACGTCATAGGCCACCTTCTTGATGATGCTGGCCCGTGGGTCATAGCTGGAGTAAATGCGATGGCCGAAGCCCATGAGACGGATTTCGCCTTTCTTGACGCGTTCGACATACGCGGGAACGGCGGCTACGGAGCCGATTTCCTCCAGCATCCGCAACACGGCTTCATTGGCGCCGCCGTGCAGGGGGCCGAACAGGGCGGCGGCGGCGGCGGCGACCGCACTGTAGGGGTCCACGCGGGAGGAGCCGACACTGCGCATGGTGGCGGTGGAGCAGTTCTGCTCGTGATCGGCATGCAGCAGAAAGAGGACATCCAGGGCCCGGGACAGGGCCAGGGGTACTTCATAGTCGTGCTCGTTCATGTAATCGAGCATGTAGAGGAAATTGCCGGCATAGCCCCGGCTGATGTCCGGGTAGTTATGGGGGCGGCCGATGCGGACCCGATAGGCGAAGGCGGCGATGGTCGGCAGCTTGCCGAGAATCCGCCACATCTGCTTTTCCCGGCTCTCGGGGTCGTCCACGTCTCTGGCCCTCGGATGGAAGGTGGACATGGCGGCTACCGAGCTGATCAGAATCCCCATCGGGTGGGCATCGTAACGAAAGGATTCGATGATCCGGACCAGGTTCTCGTGGATGTAGGTATGCCGCATGATGCGGGTGGTCCAATGCTCGAGCTGCTCCCTGGTCGGCAATTCGCCGTAGATCAGGAGATAGGCGCACTCCAGAAAGCTGCTTTTTTCGGCCAGCTCTTCGATGGGATAGCCCCGATATCTGAGGATGCTCTTCTCCCCGTCGATATAAGTGATCGAGCTGGCGCAGGCCGCCGTGTTCATGTAGGCGGGGTCGTAACTCATGATCCCGAAATCGTCGGCGTCCAATTTGATCCGACGCAGCTCGGGGGCCCGGATACTGCCGTTTTCTATCGGGATCTCGTAGGTCTTCCCATTACGGTTGTCGGTGATGGAAAGCGAATCTTTCTTCATGCTCGTTTTCCTCCGGTGGAGGTTTGATCCTGTCCGATGCAAGCGCCACGGTTATGAGTGGGTCATCCGAAGGCCTGTCCGGCTTATGACTGTCGATCCTCCGCTACGAATGCGCAAGCCGGACAGGCCCTGAGAACGGAAAACAGGGGAACGCGCCGGGTTGCCGTCACTCCTGGAATTTTTTCACACACAGTGATGCGTTCGTGCCTCCGAAACCGAAGGAGTTCGACAACGCATACTCGATGTCGATGTCGGTGACCCGCTCGCGGGCGAGCTTGAGTCCCGTGCATTCGGGATCGACCTCCCGGATATTCATCGACTCATGGATGAATCGTTCCTTCATCATCAGCAGCGCCATGATCAGCTCCGCGGACCCGGCCGCCCCCATCATGTGACCGGTAAGCGATTTCGGGGCGGTGACCCAGGGGCCGTCCTCGCCGAATACCTCCCTGATCGCCGCCGCCTCTTTCGCGTCTCCTACCGGGGTGCTCGTGGCATGGGGACTGATCAGATCGATATCCCGCGGGTCTATCCCCTCCATCGCCATCCGCATGGCCCTGACGGCACCCTCTCCCGAGGGTTCGGTCATGTGATGTCCGTCGGAGGTGGCACCATAACCGACGATCTCTCCATAAATCGGGGCCCCGCGGGCCAGCGCATCCTCCAGGGTCTCCAGAATCACGATGGCGGCTCCACCACTGATGATGAAGCCGGCCCTATCCTTATCGAACGGGCGACTTGCCGTTTCCGGGGAATCATTCAGGTTCGACAAGGCCGGCATGGCGTCGAACATGACCGATTGGGTCCAATGGAGACCCTCGGCGCCACCGGCGATCACGCAATCCTGGCGTCCCGTCCTGACCATCCACCAGGCCTCGCCGATATTGTGGGCACTGGTCGCGCAGGCCGATGAAATCGAGAAGCTCGCGCCTTTGATCCCCAGGCTAGTTCCGACCGTGGCGGAGCAGGAGCTCGTCATCGTCTTCGGGACCCAACGGGTGCCCGCTCTTTTCGGTCCTTTCTCGAGGGCGGCATTGACGGCATCGACGACGTCTTCGGTGGAAGGACCACCGGTACCGATGAGCAGTCCGGTCATCGGATGCGACCGAACGGCATCGGGAAGATCGGCATCGGCCAGTGCGGATTCCGCGACCTGATAGGCCCAGCCCGCCTGCTCACCCATCCATTTGTGCACCTTCAGGGAGAGACCTTCCTGATACCCGCGCTTGATCTCTCCGATCACATTCGACCGAAACTCCCGTTCTTTATATTCCGGGCAATACACGATGCCGGATTTTCCTTCCATCATCGCTGCCGTTACGTCTTCTTTCGTGTAACCGAGCGGACTGACGATTCCCACGCCGGTTATGGCGACTCTTCTGTACATAATCTGGTCTCTTTGTCGATTCAGGGAAAAAACCGGAAAAACGATAGACTACAGCACGGACGCCTCTAACGCACCTTGGTTTCGGGTCGGGGCCAGGGTGAGCGCGTATAAATTACTTTTCGAACAACGAATTGCCATCCGCTTTCAGTCGCCGGTGCGTAGGATGGGCAAAGCAAGCGCCCAGCAAGATAGGCTCCGGGCCGCGGTCATTCCTCGGAGGTTTCCAAACCACGGCGGCTTGCAGGATGCACCAAGCGAAGCGTGCCCATCAATTCCTGACTGAATCATTCAGGATTGCTTTTAACCGGACACTTCTAAAACAATACCCGCGTGCACCTGTACCCAAGGCCCGGAAACAAAATGCAACCGCCGGTGATCGCGCTCATGGGTCCTACGGCCGCGGGCAAGACGGACCTGGCGGTGGCGCTGGCCGCGCGCCTGCCCTGCGACATCATCAGCGTGGATTCGGGGCAGATCTACAGGGGTATGGATATCGGTACCGCGAAGCCCGGCCCCGAGGTCTTGAGCAGGGCCCCCCACCGGCTGCTGGACATCTGCGACCCGAGCGAATCCTACTCGGCCGCCCGTTTTTGCGCGGACGCCCAGCGCGAGCTGGCGAAGATCCTGGCCGCAGGCAGGATTCCCCTTCTGGTCGGCGGTACCATGCTCTATTTCCGCGCCCTGCTGCAGGGTCTGTCGCAGCTTCCGGAAGCGGACGGCGTGGTGCGCGCCCGACTCGCCGCCGAGGCGAGCGCGGAGGGTTGGGCGGCGCTCCACCGACGCCTCGCGGCGGTCGATCCGGCAACGGCGCGGCGTATTCATCCCAATGATCCCCAACGTATCCAGCGCGCGCTCGAGGTCTATGAGCTGACCGGCCACCCCTTGAGTCTGCTGCTGGAGAGGCATCGTCGCCGGGTGTTGCCTTATCGCTTCCTGAAGCTGGCCCGTGCGCCCGCGGAGCGGGCTACCCTGCACCAGCGTATCGAGCGGCGGTTCCTGAACATGCTCGAGCTCGGGTTCGAGGCGGAAGTGCGCGCCTTGTGGGCGCGCGGGGATTTGACTTCGGAGCTGCCGTCCATGCGCTGCGTGGGTTATCGGCAAATGTTGAAATACTTATTTACTGAATATACCTTTGAGGATATGCTGCAGTGCAGCATCATCGCTACGCGGCAGCTCGCGAAACGACAGCTCACCTGGTTACGGTCCGAGTCCGAGGTCCATTGGATCGCCGATCGCTCCGATCAAGGCGAGCCGCTCGATCAGGCATTGCGCCTGATAAGGCTGGAAATCAGGTAGCTGCTTCGGAGCGGCCGTCCGAGTTATCGCTACGGTAAAAAGGAGATGAAACCATGTCGAAGGGGCAGAATCTGCAGGACCCGTTCCTCAATGCCTTGCGTAAGGAGCGTATCCCCGTGTCCATCTTTCTGGTGAATGGAATCAAGCTCCAGGGACAGATCGAGTCATTTGATCAGTTTGCCATCCTGCTGAGAAACAACATAACCCAGATGATCTACAAGCATGCCGTCTCCACCGTCGTTCCCTCGCGCAACGTCAAGCTGCCGCCGGTTCCGCCCGAGGACCAACCGGGGCCCGACCAGGGTTGAGAGGCTGTCTAAAAACCCAGGTACCTGCCAGCCGATTGAACCTAAGATCCCTCCTCCGTCGGGACAAGGATTTCTCGCTGCGCTCGAAATGACAAGGACGCCGGTTGTGTCATCCCGAAGCGCAGCGAGGGATCTTTAGGGCACCTTGCAAAATAGCCTGCCTAGCAGTCTAACTGCGGGAAAACTCGGGCCAGTCCAAAGATAAACGCTCAGATGATGGGGGAAGCATGGGCCAGCGCAGCTTCTTTGACATAGAGAACCGGTTACAGCGTATCAGCAAGTTAGGCGACCCGTTG
>Ga0209367_1005850_pt1 | contig 17034 bp, 11 predicted proteins | sample WorMetLIZISLAND2_FD_187412 | JGI IMG/M metagenome (GOLD analysis project Ga0209367, IMG submission 187412) | Marine gutless worms symbiont microbial communities from Max Planck institute for Marine Microbiology, Germany - Olavius geniculatus... ... | reverse complement strand
AAAGGACAGGATTCGGCTTTCGCAGCGTTTTGTAACTGTCCATGTTTCACAACCGTACAGCATTGTACTGAACACACATGTCTTCAGGATGCTGAGCTTTGTTTCCAGAGTGATCGCCTTACTTTTTACATACATTTTTTACTTACATTTCCCTCTGGCAGAAATTTAAGGTTTGCCCATCGTAATTAATCCAAATGGAGATTTCCAGCTCCAAGTTGTGTGCGCTTGGAATAAAATTTTCCGACAAGAAAAAAATTCCCAACAGGCTAAGGGGACATTTGTCAGTGAAAAGCTTAGGGGCATTCATCCTGACTACCCTGTCCCACCAGGCCCCCAAGATTGGCGCTGCTGATAATGATAAATAATCTACACTGTGTCCGGAAAAAAGTAACCCCTAGACATTGTACAGTAGAAATGTCAAATCTGAACGTATCTGAATAAAATTCTGTACACTTAATTACTTAGTGATAAATTGCTGAAGTAATCACCAAATTTCGTTAAAATATTATTTATTAAAAAGTTATTAATTGTTGATTATTAGTAACAAAATATTTCCATTACCAGTATGGAGTTTAGATTTACGTTTAGATTTGACATTTCTACTGCACAATTTCTAGCGAATTACCTTTTTACGGACGCAGTGTATAGCTTTTATGGCGCTCCAGTAACCTAGGTCCGAAAGACTTAATGTGATGCAGTGATATGCTGCCCATAGAGTCTAAACTGCTTCATGCCATCGAGAAAATGTTAGATGCTATTTCGTGACCATGCAGACACGACGAAGGAGACTTATTTAGCCCCTTCCACAGAGGCGTTGTGGGTTAAAAATCCAGTTTTCCAACAGACAGTTGCAGATTTCTGTCAGGTAACATGTAGATGCCTAGAATTTCAATTTCGATCCCAAATTTCTGCAAAATTGGGGATTTTCAGCACCTCATTTTGCATTTTCAAACGAATATTTTTCGACAAGTAGAAAATTTGGCGACAGGCTAAAATTTAGGGGTCAGTAGACCCTGTCCCCCTTACCACGACGCTACTGTCTTTTCATGCGTCCCAGTTGCTGATAATGGTAATAGAAGTAAGTTATACAGTATTGGTCCGTTGTTCTGAGTTAGTTGTGCCATGTGTATCTGTTTCTGTTATATGGTTTGCTCAGACAGCGTAATTATACTTATATTCGTTTACATCTCTTAATTAAAATATTCCAACGATACCGTTTATCTGTGCATGCTGTTTGTAATTAGATATTTGTTAATCAGCCCTTCACTAGTTGTGGCTATGCGTGGACCTTATGTCTAGTGAATATCTATTATTCTGCATAAGATATTAGTGTTTCAGGCGAATTTTCCAGCTTCTTAAAGAGTGAGTTTGTTAAAATATCTGTTGTTGTTACCTCAGCTAATGAGCTTATGTTTTAGAGTTGGGTTGTTTATTGTTTGCTCGTCAGCTGAACTAAGCCTGAAAAAAACTCCTGTGTTTCCATATCCGTCTATCCCTAAAAATCTCGCCTGGCTAAATTTTTTGTCCTGCTCTCAAATCTTTTTTGCAGTTTTTGTTTTACCAAAAATAACTGTTTGCATTTAGCCTGTTATGCTGCAGTATCTTTAGTTTTCGTGAGTACTGTTCCGTGTGTCACTTTATTTTTGTGAGTTGTTGTGTAATATTACACAATATATGTCAAAATAATGTCATCAAAAAGAAATAAAATAAAATACAATTTCCGCAACCGTCCCTGTTTTTCTGCCAGCTGCAACCGGAAACACAAGAATTTTTTAAACCTGGAAGTTTTTTGACGTATTTTCAATCAATCAGTATACATTTATAAAGCGCTGTGTTTAGCGAGCAAAATCAAAATAATAGTACGAAATATTACGTTTGCAGTTGCAGCGCACATTTTCATCTGTTCTGCGCGTAAAGAACTTTTGTTTGTGGCGATCAGTTTTGTTTTCATCTTGGAACGAAGCATGATATGCTGAGTTGATTTTGTTACCGAAAATGTTTTAATTTTTAGATTGACGAAAATGAGTTATATCACCTTTTCCATGGAGCTGCGCTATGTGCGAGTTTTTCGAAGTGCCAAGTGATCGTCCGAGAATTTTGCGCTCGTCTGACATTTGCAGACAGTAAGGTCAACTCGGCCTGGCCATCCTTCCGTGGGTAGGCGCAACATGTAGGGTCAGCGAGAGCTGGGGTGTAGACAGACACATCACGCGATGCACTAGCCAGTGGTCTTGCAGTGTAGGCAGGTGTCTGGCTTAGGGCTAAGGAAACGGAGATCAGCGCCGCCCCATGGGCTATTATGGCTCGGGAAGGACTTAAGTTTACGTTTACGAAGTTTCTTTGAAGTTCAACGCAAAGAAAATGGCGCTTTTTGACAAATATCCAGACGCATAGACAGATCTTAGTTTAGAGGGGGGTTCGGCCTAAAACTTATTGTTTCCTTTCGCTGTTCAAGGACAGTTGGTCAACTGTAGGCCCGTAGTCGACTTTTCTACTGCCAATTTCTACTGCCCACGGCCGTATTTAAGGGGGAGTTAACCGGTTCACACCATCCGCTCCCCGAAATGTTTTTTTTCACGGGACAAATCAACAAAACGCCACCATTTGTCTTGCTGGGACTAAAATTTTGCCGCAAGAATCGTTTCGAGAGCCAAAAATGCATTACAATGTATTTGCACCCCACTGGGGGAGTTGACCTTGTAGCTGGATTTGGGAAAAGAAAAGATTGGGGAAGAAAGCAACAGGGAAACGACAGGGGACAGGAAGAAAAGGGAAGGGGAGGAAGGGGAAGGGAGGGGGGAAAGGTAAAAAGCTACGGCCTTGACAATGCGCAACTGAGTTTGGTGTTTACAGTTGAAGAAGTCGTACAGTATCGTATTTTTTGACCGCATTAAACTAGCAGCACGTTATACGTTGTATTTTATGATTACTTTGTGGAATTTAATTTTATCAAGACATGACATAATGCAGATTACATCATTGATATTAGCTTACTGCTAGGCCTATGTATAGTTGTTTTTATTGCATGAGCGAATGTTGGGCGTTCATTGCACTATTGTGTCCTAAAGTTACCGAGTTTTGTTTTGTGTCAGGTTTTCAAAGTTTAAAATATGAAGATTATTTTGTTTCTGCATGTGATCGACTGTCTTTGTTAATGTCCGAAAATAAATTACCACACGCACATTGTAGCTGTAGAGGTTGCGGATTTTAGATCCACACGTGATGTGAACTGCATTGCATGTGAAATCCGTGGAGTCCTCCATAAACTTAATAACTCTATTTGACGTTTATAAGCAGGCTGCAGGCAAATTACAGACAGAGGCTAATTTGGAATTTTACATCTTGGTAGCTTAATTATGTCTATTGGGCATGAGTAAGAGACGTAAGCACAGTTGCGGTAAATTGTAGGCTTACGTGCCGTAAAAAGTCGATCACGCGTTTGACTTAAAAGCCTTGCCTTTCAGCGTAGCCTGGATAATGGTAGTGGCGGTCTTGCTTCGTGGAGTTCCGCTATAGCCCAAAACAGCGGCATCCTGCATGGGTAAAAAAAAATTTGGGGACAGGAACAGTAACGGTAACGTTGTGGCAAAGCGAGAAAAGCAGTGCTTGAATTGCCGGGGGGGGAGGTTGGGAGGGTTGAACCCCCCAACTGTTTTCTCAACCCCCCCTAACATACTGTCAAATTATGTACAAGGGGGGTCATATACACTATATGCATACGGTTTACATCACAATTTTGGTAGGGCTCCGACCATCGAAAAGTTGAACCCGAAGCTAATTTTTCACAATTCAAACACTGGAGAAGAGGTTAAGGGGAGCGGCAATTGCCACCCCCCTCCTTCCCTTAGTTTTAGGATATCCGATAATTGTGGGAAAATCTTGTCGGGAAATCTGTACCCAAACATGCAGAATTTGGGCTAAAACCCCATTTTGGCAAAAACCAACAGGCAAACTTGAAACCTTAAGTATTCATAATCTTCTCTTCGGAAATTTCGAGTTGTCTGGTCGAAAAATCACAAATTCCCGCCCCGCCCACTTTTTAACGCACAACGCCGTTTGGCACGAAGTTACAAATTTCCGGCAGAGGACATTATGAGTGTTCAAAATTTCAATTCTGTTGCCAAATTCTCCCCAAATGGGGAATTTTCAAACCAAAATGTTGCAGTTTTGCCAATAAATTTTCGAAAAAGGAACACAATTTTCCGACAGGCAAAAATATAGGGGCGATTGGAGCAATAATTGCCCGATGCCCCCATGACAGAACGCCACTGATAAAATTATTCGTCGACAAAGTGCATACGGGATAGAGACCACACGTAAGCACTCGTGCTGATGGCAGCCCAATTTCGTGACCCGCAATTACTGTTCTCCCATTCACAATATGTCACATCCTACTAGTGATGCACGTACTACGGTGATTCGCAGTTTGAATACTTCGACCGTGCAAACCGATTAGGTTCAATATCTCGAGTTCGTTCCGTCATGAAGACAAGAGGCTTAGTTACCGCTTAGAGAACAGGACGTCACATGCCTGCTTTCGTCTCATTACTAATATGTTACAACTTACATGTGGGATTTTAGCAAACCTATGTCAACTAAGCCTTCCACACAGAACTAAATTCACAGATTTAAGCGGTGGTACAATAAAAATATACTAAGTACAAAAAACTCACTATACAAACAGAGAAAAGTAACAATAATGTCATCCAGTTCGAGTACCCGGTAGTAATTAACATAGCATTGCAGTTTTTTTCCAATTCAGTGTCAGCCACATGACTAAACAGATTACACAAACTATACACGATTCCATGTAATACCAAAAATTTTGCTTTGCACTTATTAACAGCAGTTATCACGGACGAACATCCAAACAGTAACACCCGCTTATCAACTACGTCTATTCACTTGATACGAAATATTTTACAAAATGGGCAAAATAATGCATAACCAAGAGCTCTAGTGTCAGTTTTATTTAACGAACAAGCTGAAGGGGCATAATACAGAACAGGAAGACACTTAGTTTTCATCAGCTGGTAGGCAAATCGAGTACCGGCCTACCTGGATTGGGTTAAGGCGGGGCGCGTTCCGTGTCGGGTGGCAGGTAACGCTATGCGATCGCATATAGCAGGTGACGCTCCGTAGCTCTGTTTTCCTATACACAAGCGTTGACCTTCTAATATCGTATCAAATTCGATCAATTTGCTCGCCTGGCGCATCACTACTAGCCGATAAACTGAGCCTTGCGGGGACGGTGTCACTGGCAAGTTAACGATATAATAATGACAGCACAGCACTAATAACGAGCACCAATAACTGCTACTATGCACGTCCGTATATCAGTATACAAGCCTATACAGGGTGGGCCAAAACAAACACGTCTCTTGCCAAACTGCAATAATTTTATACATCTCTATTCACCATAATAATAGTAGCATGCAAACATCATAAAAGAAATGTCGATAATGACGCATGTTACAAAGCGACATGACGAAATTTTTTGCATAGACTGCACGTGAACAATGAATATCATATTGCTCATAGATGTTGCATTTCTGTAATTACTTTTTGCGTGTATATGGCAGCTTAACAACAAACACTTTGACTGACAATTTCTAGCAATGTACAAAACAGCGTGCAAAACAACAAATACAATTCAAATAATTACAAGTTACTGCCAAAAACGAAACCGTAAAAAAAATTTTCCGTCACGTACGGCGCCCATCTTATCGCCATTCAATTTCAAAAATCTACAACTTAAAAGCGTTAAAACAGTGGCCCCGTTTCCTCGAGGTGATGTAGTTAATCGAGATATCAGCAGTGGACTGCGAGTCCTTATTTTTCGCACTCGAACATAAAGACTCGACTACATCACTGTTTTTCTGTTCACCCTGTAGGCCTACACTGCACCGCTCACGAGGATGTATCGTTTACGAAGATCGTTTGCCTGTAACCCGCGTCGATTGCAACTGCCGTATATAATACTAACAGTAAAGCATATAGCCCTACCGTTTTACTATCGTGTAGTCTAGTGTAGGTCTAATGCACTTGAACGATGCCATCATCATTACAGACTACAGCACAGGCTGAAAAGCACAATGTCATGTTGATCATTACTACCACGATTATTTCACTCCCACATAGGCCTAGATGAACATCCAGCGGCGTAGCAAGCCTCTGAGAGCTAGGGCCCTTGTTCAACAGTAGGCTATGGGGTCCCTCAGTCATAGGACTGCTGAAGCTGGAAGCCCCGAGCGAGCTTCTCTCTCTCTCACCAGCTAGAGGCCTCTGGAAAGAGGACGTGTCTGGGGAAAAGTGATGGGAAAGCATCATCCGCCAAGAGTTCTGATGACTTTTAGTTCTCCTCATGTGGAAAATCGTGTGCGCTGTGCACTGTGCGAGTGTAGGCCTCTATCATTTTACTCACTTTGTTCTCGGACATAAGAACTGTTGGCAGGGCTGCCGTGGATATGGGAATTCCCATGGGAATTCCCGTGGGTATGCGTATGGGATGGGTATGAGAACTGTGCTGAATTCCCATGGGTTCTGTGGGAATTTCTAAATAAATGTGAGACAAGGCGCAAACGCATAATATTCTTCCGAGAGCGCCAAGCCGCTGGCCGGTACGTCGCCGTCGCTGCAGCATGGCGACTATATGATTGCAATCACGGGATCCCGAATCCCGGCCATTTTCGCCAATCTCGATTGGCAGCGCCCCAATTCTGGGATTTCAGGAGTAAAAAATTAGCTAAAATTGTACATTTTCGCGAGCTAAATGATACAAATAAGAACTTGATGAATAAAATATTTCATGTGCGCGAGACTCCTGTCCTACTCTTTGCCGTGCATTTTAATTTGTATTTTAACAGTCACTGTCACTACCTACAGTTCAGAAATACCTTCCGTAGGGGCCTTTAACCATTTACACTACATACTTATGTTACACTACATATTATGTACAAACATAATTATGTTCATTGGGAATACTATAATGACAACCAATCTGTAAGTCTAATCCCGAAAAGGGATCCAGGGATACCAGGATTACAAATTTCTCAATCCCAGATCTCAGGATTGAAAATTCAATCTCGGGATGGCAATCGCTAATGGCGACGCAATCACGGTCACGTCCAACCATGCAGCAGCCGTAGCCGGGCACTCTAGGCATTACGTTTACGAAATTAACACTGTTGGTACAGCAACTGATGACAACTGCCAGTGTTGTTGTAACTTCTCTAGCTGACTGACTTTCAATTAATAATAAATTCATCTGTGTTTTTCTTTTAACGAAGTGTTTCATAAAATCACATCACAGAGAAAACGCTTTGTTCCTAATATTGCCACAACTGATCTTTTTCTGTATCTTGCAACATGTGCCAAGTTGTGTCAGAAATAAGAATTAAGATTAAACATTTGAGTTGTGTCGGTGCTGGGGGGCTACTTCAATAAACAGCAGTAGGCTTATAACCTGGAGCCCACTACGTTTATGAGTAGGTCCTATCTTCAACAATGGACAACAAAAAACCACTGCACATAGAATATACAATGTCATGAGAAACCCTAAAACATGGATCCAACGAAAAGACGCGAGGTGAGGGGTATAAGCATGGAAGATTTCGGGGTTCATTGGATAGGGTGAGTCTGTGGGAATTCTGTGGGAAATTGAATTCTATAGGAATTCCCACAGGTTTTTCTGTGGGTATGGGATGGGTATGGGAATTGGAATCCAATTCCCACGGCAGCCTCTTGGGGCCCCAAGGACTAGAAACACGAGATCCCCAGTCTATTGAACTGCTTGAATCCCCAGTTACTACGCCGCTGTGAACATCGTGTTAAACGAGCGAAGATGTCGGCCAGTGCCGACACCTTATGCGGCCGTCCGCCTATAGTACATATAGTTACCTAAGCTACTCGCCCAATGCACCGTGCAACCTTAACTCTGACGCAGGGGCGGGTCCACTCCATTGACAAGATGGTTACTGGAAAAAAGTTGAAACTGCGGGAAGACAGTTTTCACGTTCATGTGCAAAGCAACAACGCACATTCGTTTGCAATGGACACGAATGACTAAAAAGTTGCCGCGGGATGTTTTTGAGAGTCCATGATGCGTAAAACGCGTTTGCGGCCGCATCTCAAGCCTGGACCCCGCCGTGGGAGCTCACAGCACTTCTACAGACGAACTTGCTGGATTTGAAAAAAGGAAAACGCTGGGCACAGGCAAAGCAAAGGAATGAACAGGAAAGAGGGACGGTGAAGGGAGGAGTGCCAGGAGTTGGTACGACTTGGGAAAGGTTGTTTCACGGCGCTCTGCACGGAAATGGACGCCTCTGTCCTGACCTTTAACCACCTGAACTGAAAACTGACACGCCGGTTACCCCAATACTGCGGGACGTTGCCACTGATTTGGTTTTTTCTGCGCCTTTTAGTTTTTGAGTTATACGAGCCCGAACGTACGGGACAGACCGACAGACAGACAGACAGACGGATGGACGGGCATGGGCCGTACGATCGCACAACAACGTAACAGTAACGCAATGACGGTCAACAGGACCAAAAGTGTGGAAATACGAACAGAACTATAGAAATGTCATCGACAGATTGACTTAACTATTGGACCCTGCAGACAAAAAGTGCTGCTACCACGCGAATTCAAATAAAATGTTTTGATTCCAGAGAGAGAGTGTGCAGCCCAACCGGAGAGCGCCTTAATGGTGGCGCTAAAATGTCTTTCGTCCGTCCGTGATTACTGAGTCTGTCACTAAATCTGAAGCCCGTTCGCTTTAGCCAAAATCGCTCTATCGCAAGCAATTCCGCCTATAGTTACCCATTTCTCCGTAGCGTGGTTTGTCTGTCTGTCTGACTGTCACACTCGTGCCTCTTGCTTAAAGTACTGTTTCATGCCATTTAGCACGTAGGCTACACATTCAATGACGAATTGTGTCAGATGGGGGTCCCTTAGCCACCAGGGAAGGGAGATTTTGAGGTTGAACCCCCAGCCAAATCTTGCACTTGCCTACTTATGATTCAACAGGGGGCAGCACTGGTCAGCGGTTTCACATCACACCGAATTACTTCGGTCACTTGTTAAAGGGTGTCTCATCCACCGTCACTATGCCCTGGTTGCCATGGCAGCGGTTAGTAAACAGTCAGCGATTGTTCCAGTAAGCTCGCCAAATCTGTTTCAGTCTGAGGCCGAGGAGACAGCTTCGTAACACGCTCCTAGAAACAACAACACCAACAACAACACATGTAGCAGTAGTAGTAGTAGTAGTAGTAGTAGTAGTAAGCTGGTCAAATCTTCTTCTGTTTTTGCTATCGCGTTCCTGACAAAACACAGTCAACTTCATTCACCACGAAACAGTAGCAAACGTTAAGTTCACAAAATTTAAAAATATGTCCCCTATACAAGATAGCTTGGTAGCGTACCAGTTAGGGTGACGAACTCACGATCAAGAGATCGTGAGTTTCACTCCAGATCGGGTTGCTGTCAAGTGACTACAACTTCGATGGGTGACCGTCTGCCCCTTCCTAACACACTGAAAAAAATCTTGGGAGGGCACTGAAAGAGGCCCCTTCCCCAATGAGAAGGGAACACCATTTCCCCCAACCCTAACTCTATCTGCCCAGTGTTAATAAATCGCCTGCCTCGCTGGGGTTAAGGCGGGGCGCGTTCAACTGTGACGGGAGGCTAAGTGATCCCATATGTCAGGTGAAGCTCCGTAGCTCTTCCGGAGACACCGGTGAACTGCTGTACAGACATTTAACCTTTTCCTGCCGACAGTAAAAACGACAATCAGACCTGAGGTAAAGTAGCCTTGACCAGGGCCGGAATATCGTCGCTGGAATATCCGACAGCCTTCAAGCCATTGTCCACGCCCAGATCAGCCATATAGCCGCGTACAACGTCTGACAGAATTCGACCAGAGTCCTCACGATTTATATTCCTTACGTCTGCACCTAAAATACACAGCCGTAGTAAGTAACGTAATGTAACTTAAACGTAAAGTCCTTCCCGAGCCATAAGGCCCAGAGGGCAGCGCTGAGCCAGACAACAGTTTATGTTGCAAGACCACAGACACGGGGGCTAGCGCATCGCGCAGTGCGTCTGTTTTCTCTCCAGCTTTTGCTAGTACTCATTGCGCTTACCAAAGGAGAGGTCGTCATAACATTTCTAAAGCTATCAGTGAACTTGTCCTTGAAGTCAAGTGCTCGGCCTTGGCTCAACATTCAAGTCCTTGGCCTTGGCCTTCGCCTTGTCAACCCCCTTGAGAAACAAGTCTTTGTTAACGACACTGGAGCGTAGTTCGCTGTTGTAGCAGAACGTACCAAGAAGCTGTGCAGCCTCAAGATGTCTCTCGGGACACATGACGTAGGTGAAGTTAAACACGGCAGGAGCAGTTAGCACAACCGACAGACCATGCGGCTGAACACACACACACACACACCTACACACTGTGTTAGACCCTGAATTTTATTATAATATTTGCATCAGCACTGTTAATTTTATGCAAAAAATGGCAGTTTACTTACTGAAACAGTCCATTTTAAAGTTTGAATAGTTATATTTTTTGCATTAAGCCAATTATTGTAATTCTGCCAGATATGTGGTCTGAATTCTCCTCCATATGCACTGTGAATCTGGTGAAAACAAAATGCGACAATTTTTTCTTGCAGCATGTAAAACATTTTTTCTGGGGAATTGCTTCATGTGCACCCTGTAGAGCCAAAGCAAACGACAGGAGTTAGTAATACTGCAGATACACAAACAAATAACGAGTTTAAGCGACTGACTGAAACTAACCAGAGTTGAAACAAACTGTATCCAGCAGGCACAGAGTTCTACATATTAACCACCCTACCGAAAAAGTTCTGACGAGAAAAAATATGGTGCACCATGTATTATAAAGTTTATACAAACTTGGCCTCATGTGTTTGAAAATGGATTAAATGAAAACAAACTATTATACAATGATGGGATGTGCAGTGTCGTAGTCTTCACAGTGATATGACTTGACGTTACCAGCAATAGCATACGACAAACCGTGACTACAAACAGCATAATACGTACAACGAGACTGATTGATATTGATGAGAAAAAATTTAATCGACTTATTTCCAAAAATTAACTTTATCTAAAAAGGGGAAACAGAACTCAACGTATGGCCACACGGCGCCGTAAGTCCGACTGGGGAAACAATTTGGGGGGAGAGGCCGAAATTCCGCTCCTGGCAACGTCACGTGGCCCAAATGCAATAGCAGCACGCGTAGTGTTGATGCATGCGTAAGCAAATATTAGACAACTAAACTTTGTTGTTAGTGGATCAAAATTCTCTTATTTTTTCGCCCAACCTAGGATGGCTTACGGTTGATCATTTGTTATTCTGATTAGTCACTCTCTAGTGCGTTTAAGTATTTCAGGAGGCAGCACCCCTAGGGCCGAAATATGGTTTTCCGAAAAAGTCGATTTGTGTGGGTCAAAATACACCTCCCAACTTTGTTGCTGGTGGACCAACGTTCACTGGGCCTTTTTCCGCCGAACGTGGTGCTGACAACACATTGTTATTCCACTTTTGGATATATCCGTATTCCTTTCAGATTTTACAATCCAAAGATCAATTGTTGATACAATACAATACAATAAAACCGTGACACCACAGCAGAGTCAGCTATGGGAAGGGGACGGAAAACGAATGAGTTTTAAGTTTAGTGTCAAGTCGTCAAAACAGTAGCAATGCTTAGGCCTACCAGAGGTGAACGCCGGCGTTGCCAAAGCCAACTCCAGCACTGGTGGCTGCGATGTTCATAGCTGAACGAGCTTCAGTATCATCCACCTCTAGAACTGAGCTGTGTTATATCACAAACAACAGCGAAATATGTTTATATAATTTAAATACTAAATTTTATACAGCAAAGATGTCGACCGAGTGCCAACATGAGATGCGGCCGTCCACCAAGCTATACACTTGATTATTTTGATTTTCTACTGCATGTCCACTTTTTTCATAGGCCATCTAATAGCGTCGTGTGCGCCCTAACTTAACCCCGGCCAGACAGAAAGCCTCTGATTCATTTGTGTCATGGTGACATATGAATGTATTTTGATTAACTGACACTCAATGTGTGATTACGAAAAATATCAGCCATCATTTTGTACAGGGTGGTCCAGAAAAAAACGACACAAAGTTTACGAAACCATAATTTTGAGACCGTATATATTACATTCATTCATTCATTCATTCATTCATTCAAAGTTTAATTAAAAGCAGACAAACCGCTTTTGCACAATAAAAACGGGTGAAGCTCAATGAAACGATACGAACAAATAGTCTAAGCTAATACAAATTGTCATTATAGAGCATTCTTATAATAAAGAGTCATGTGGTTTTCCGCAAAATGTTCAGAAGGAAATTGCTCACGTGACAAAGAAAAGTATGTGAATACGGCAATTAAATATTCTTCGTTGTGCTGCTAAAACTCCATGACTCTGTGATGTACGGTTGCAAAACTGTGGTGCTGTAAACGTTCTGCCGTTTTTTCTGAAACACCCTGCAGAAGTGTTTATGCCCGGTGACTTGGACCGAGCAAAAATTGCATCAGGCCGGTATAACTAATTACCACAAAGGACCACAACTGACCATAGCGGACTGTAATGACGTAGACGACGACAAAAAAAGACGAAGAGGAGAGGCGTCTCCGTCTGTTTTTGCCGTCGTCTTCGCTGTCCGTTTCTCGTCGTCTGCCAGTCTCGTTCGACTTCGCCGTCATCGACATCTCAGTCCGTTCGGTTTATTCGTCGTCTTCGTCGTTATGGTCCGTTGTGGCAATTAGTCATACCTACATCAGCCACACTGGCTACTCCTGACATGGGAAATGTACCTACCAATTTTGTCTTTTCCAGGCCTTCGTAGAGTTAGGAGCTAGAAAGGAACAGACAGACAAACGGAGGGACGGACGGGCAACACACTTACTGTGACTGATCAGAACCATCATCATCAAGCGCGTGCCCCGAGCTGGAGCGTAGCGGTTTCCACGAGGTGCTTAACATTCATGGAAAAGTCGCGGCTGTAAAATTCCCCTGATGTCTAGCCGGTAACAATCAGGGTAGATGGCTGACCGGGTACAGAGTTTATCAAAGCTATCCGTAGCCGCCCATGACTGGCCATCCAGTCCGATTTGAGGTTGGAGTTCCGATCTCCTAATCAGAACGGACGCACAAAAACTGGTAGCAGCAGTAGCAGCTGCAATAGCACGGCTAATAAAAATAGCAAAACAGTTAAAAGTCATGTACAAAGCGACAGAACTCAACTGAAATCATAAATGTCAGCTCAGGCTTGCTCAGTTGTGTTTCATGGACTGTACAAAGCAGTCCAGTTCGTTTCGGTGCAGTTAACTTCGTTCGCTCTGTACAGAATATTAAACAATTTCGACAAAGAAACGTACAAAACCGATTATAAAAACCGGACTGAGTTACCGTTTGAAATATTTGCAGACGATGCGAAGAGCTTCTTTAGCCCAGACGTCACTGAAAGGGTTTGAACCCTGGTAGGCGGGACGGTCTTTAGGATTGGATGGTCTAGGCGTTCTTTCGTTGTACGGTATTGCAGTATAGGACTCCAACGCATGACTAAAAGTGCACAACAAGTTGGCTTGGTGGTGTAATTGGCACGTTGGACTTACGATCACGAGGTCGTAGGTTCGACTACTGGTCGAGTCGATATCAAGTGATTACTACCTGGATTGGTTACTGTCTGGCAGAAGTATACACTGTGTCCCAGAAAAGCATCCCCGACGTTTTCGACTGTAACTTGAAAAACAATTGTAAGATTTTGACAATTTTTGGTAGGAATATTCAAGACACAACTTGCCATCAAATGACCATTCAGTGTTCCACCTCACCCAACGTTTGTTCCTGCACTACCTGGGAAAAACACACAACCACCGAAATATCACTTTTTATGCAATGCGACATGATTGCTTAATTGAAACATGTAAAAACACATTTTGTTGCTATTTCTGACACTTAGGCTGACAATTCATTTAGTTGTTCATTTTTCAACTGCCTGCAGTAAAACTGCTTGAAGTGTTGGCCCACTATGCAACACAGGCAAGGTAACGCTTTATCCATTGACTGACAGCACTATCGATGATGTTCTGCTCCAGACCAATCCAGGCTGTACCAGTCGCTTCTTAACTTTACAAACATTCCTAAACTTCATCTGGTACACACACTACGGTATGGCAGTCAAACCTTGTAACAGACCTGCTTTTGGGCCCACAGATTAGAACAGATGGCATTTATTGACGTTTTTTCATTCATTTTAACATGTATTATGCTTGGTCTGCTTTTCCCAAGTAGTGCAAAAGCAGACGTTGGGACAGGTGTGAAATAAAACACTTATTTAATAATCAGTTGTGTCAGAAACATTTCTGCCAAAAATTATTAACTAATCTTTCTTTAAGTTATGATCGATAACGTTGGGGATGTTTTTTCAGGTTTTATGTTTATTTCAACACATATTTTGCTTGATCTGATTTCCTATGGTAGTGCAGAAGCATACATTGGGTGAGATGGGAAACTGAACGGTCATTTGATGGCAAGTTGTGTCCGGAATATTTGTACCAAAAACTGTCAAAATCTGATAATTGGTTTATAATGACTACTGGTGCTCGAAAGTTCAGTCGAAAATGTCGGGGATGTTTTTTGGGACAGTGTATAGTATGCCTATAACTGTAGTTGTAGTAATACTAGTAGGTAGTAGTAGTCACTTTTACTTCACTATAGGCCTACTCAGAATTAACTTCAGGTAAACAAATAAGAGTAAATAAATGAGTAAACCGATTGAATAGACAAATGTATAGGAACTAAGCGAATGATAGAATGGGTGATTACATAAATGACCGAGTAAATGAATGACAAAGTAAGTAAGCGAGTTGTATGTATTTCAGACTGTTTACAAACCAGATAACGTCAAAGCCCGTGTTGACTGCCACTCTAGTCGGCATGGACGCAGCATGTGATGGATCAACTAAACCCAGGCTTGGACGCAAAGCACGACCGCTTATACCTGGCGCGTATAAACACTGTATTTATACCGACGATATTAACCAATCTGTTAATGAATCAACCAATCGAAACACATTTATGTAGCTATTACCGTACGTGGTAAGTAGCAAGATTTGAGGGGGTAAGGGGAGAAAGTTGCTATTTTTCAGCATACAGCAAAAAATTTCCCACAGACAGTTGCGCTTTTCTGACAGAAAATATTATAATGACTACTGGTGCTCGAAAGTTCAATTTTGCAAGAAATACCCCCTCCCCAATAAATGATTTTTATCCTGAAATTTTGTACTTTTTGGAAAAAAAATTCTCTGATATAAACAATTTCTGACAGTCGAAAAATTACGGAAGGGATTCCCACCCCTTCTCACTCTGCCACAACACCAACGACCATGGGTTAATTGCAATCGAATCACTGACGCATAATGGCGCTGGCAGAAGGTGTGGACAAGAGGCGGCGGATGGTAACTGACCAAGTAGTTAAAAATATCACAGACTAGAAATATGGGGCAAAACTCAACGTGAGGCCGCCCGGCGCCGTAAGTTTGATTGGGGGGACAGTTAAGGGGTTGAAATTTCGTTCGCAGCAAAGTCACGTGGCCCGAACGCAACTGCATTATCATATTCATGTATAGCAAGCGCAATGGTAAACGTGGGTGGTTCAAAATGAGACAACAAAACTTTGTTGTTTGTGAGCCGAATTTCACCATGTTTCTGCGTTCGACGTGGAATCGATCGTATTTTTGTAAACGTTGTTTTCCTTTTATCGATATCTCTATCCATTCTCAAGATATATGCGATCAAATTCTAAAGTTGCCCGAAAACGCACGAACTGTCGATGTTGGGTAAATCGAAATGACCAAACACAACTTTGTGGTTACTGAACCCAATCCTTCCATTTTTGGCATTTAACGTGGAATAGATAGTTAAAACGCCGTTAACCGCTTGTCAATGCCTTGATTCGTTCCAGAAATATTCGTGCTCAAATTCGAAAGTTGTCTGAAAACGCGCGCACTGTCGATTTGTCGAAATGAGCAAACACAACTTCGTGGCAGGTGGACCTAAATTCATTCAATTTTTTTTGTTCAACGCAGCAGCGACAGTAGTTTATAGTGCCGTATACCGCTTGTTGATAGCTCCATCTTTTCCAGACATATCGGCGCTCAAAGTTGAAAGTTGTTCTAAATCCCGCCGAATTTTAGACTTTTTTTGCCCTCCTAAATTTTAAGGGGACGGTGCCCCAAAAAGTTGTGCATAGGTTAACACCCCAATCTAGCGGCACATCAAGCGGCAAGTTTCGTGGGGCTATTCCCCTTACCTCCAAAATTATTGTGGCTCATACGCTACATTTTAAGCCAATTTTTGACCCCCATTAAAAAAATTGTTGGGGTAACCCCCACCCCCTGTGGGGTATGGGCTAGCAAAATTTGGCCATTCTCTGGCACGTGTAAAAAATTCTGGGCCCAGCACCCCATAGGGGCCGGAATACGGTCTTCCAAAAAAGTCGATTTGGTGGGTAAACATTAGCCGCGAGAACGCTGTGGAATGTGGACCAAAGTTCAACTTTTTCCATCTAACGCGGGAGGAAACGCTGTTGATAACTTAGTTTTCCTTTTTGGATGTCTCTGTCCGTTCCGGAGATATTCGCGCTCAAAATAAGAAGGGGTCCGAAATCTGGCCAAATTTAGCGTGTTTTTCGCCCCCCCCCAATTTTTTTGGGGCAAACCCCCAAATTTTTGGACCGGCATTTGTAAACTGAACATGCTTCCGACCATGTGGCAAAATTTCGCCGAGATCGGCCCACGAACGTCGGAGATCTCGCGATGAAAAAACGAAGAAGAAGAACTGTTGTTAAACATAAGGCCTTCTGGACTATCGTTCCGGGTGACCTAATGAACGAACGAATAGATGAATAAAAAGCAAATTCTTGCTCCCAACTTTGTTTATATATGGCCATTGTTTATATATGGCCCATGGGC
>Ga0209367_1005849_pt1 | contig 17034 bp, 8 predicted proteins | sample WorMetLIZISLAND2_FD_187412 | JGI IMG/M metagenome (GOLD analysis project Ga0209367, IMG submission 187412) | Marine gutless worms symbiont microbial communities from Max Planck institute for Marine Microbiology, Germany - Olavius geniculatus... ... | reverse complement strand
GTAACAAATTAAGTCTGAATGAAAAGGTTTGGCTTTTGTTCAAGTAGGCCTACACGCGCTAGTGAGGCACAGTCTTATTTAAAATAGGGAGTCAACAGCCGACTGAACCTGCCCTAACACGAGATTACCAAACTAGGTTCAACCCAAATGCAATATAAATGTACTGGCTAGCCATGGTAAATGATGTGGACGGTTGTTAGCAAGCAGAAGTCTCTCCAGATTATCGTCAAAGTGGACATCCGTGTAGAGAATTGTTTGTCACACACATGCAGCTTTATATTTGTCGATTCGCAGTTCAAAGAAAGTCGTGTGCTGGCAGTAGATATGCCTATCACTTCCGAGTCCTTAACAACTTTCAAGATGTTTCTCACGACAATAAGCCTAATATCTTTCAATATCAGCCGTTGTTATTTCGTTAAAAATTTTGCAACACTCAAATCAGGCATCTCATCTGACAAAGCGTATGCCATTTACTTTTAGTGACTAACAGTAACCCTGGCCTTATATCTTTCACCGTTTCCGTGATATGGCCAGTTTTGCATTGAAAAACGCACATATTTCCTACCTCTTTCATTCAACCTCGAATTTGAAAATGTCTCTCTTGGTGATCGCTGACATTTGCATGCTTAGGTTTACGACACAGAGCTAGATGCGTATAAAAAATTTTCCCCTACGACTTACCGTTTAGCCACAATACATCCGTTTAAGACGACGACAATGTCGGACAGAGAGCACATCACGCTCCGTAGCTCTGAAATGGGATAACACCACCACCACTTGTAGGTGTCCTACACCATAGCTGTATCCCGTCAAAAAACAGTATGTTGTTTATATTTTTGTCGATAAACTTGCCCTCCTTATTTTCTAGTCCTGGAACTGGCACAGCAGTACGTAGGCCCTATATACAGCAGTACAACTGCGCTATCAATCCGTGATACCAGGCCAAGTATGCAAAGGTACAGAAGCTTGAACGTAAGAATTGGCAGCAGGTAGGCGTTGGCCTTCAGGTGCTGATGATCGAGTTGTTGTTGAATAAGCTTATATTTAATTTTTTGTAGCTCGTCAAGATCTTATCAGCCCTAAAAGTTTTTTTTTTCCAAGCCTGAATAAAACAGTCATTTTGCTATAATTTGTTAATTTGGCAAAAGAGCGTCACAGAAGACCTGAACGATTTTAAGCAGACAACAAGAATGATTTTATTCTCAGCAGGCATAAGGATTTGCAGCATTTTCGAAAGACAATCATTAGTAACTCATCCTGTTATTCATTTGAAACTGTTATGTTTAGATTATTTTGAAAACACTTTTCATTACCAAGCACCTCTGCAGATACGGCCTTCTTGTCCTGTCCGCAGCTACCAGCTAGATCACGAATACTGAGCTAAAAGGCCGTAACTACATTTTATTTAACTTTCAAAATTAAAAAAGAAATAGTGATATAACAAAATAAAATGTGGTTTATTGACAATATCAATGGTATAAACATTAAAGAAATCGAAAAAGAAAAAATAAACGGCATTTACTCAAACACATTTCCTTTGTTTTCTCAAAATGACCTCGTTTGCAGATACGGCCTTTTTGCTCAGCGCGGCAGAATAAACCTAAAGAAATTCCTGCACTTCCACTTGCTGTCTGACGAAAAAGTAGTCAGTAGGAGAAATAATTTTTTTTATTTTCATTTCATTTAATGACATGCCATGTAACATGAGATGAGAAGCAGACAGTTTTGAAGTAGTAAAAATTTTGAAAGCAGACATAAAAACCTGCACCCATATTTTTGTGAATCCAACAAAAAATCTAGGATGGAAAGAGGATGGCAACCAGAAGCGGAGGAATTTCTTGCACAACATCGAACGACTAGAGGCACTGGGAGCACAGCGCAGTTTGTCCGCGGATGTAATCGCGACATGAGCATAACCGGACAAGTCCGCTGACTTCCCCAACACAACTGAAAAGCATCGGGTCCTTCTGTAAATAGCAGCGATGGGTCGACGGCTCGTAGGCTGGGTAGTATATATCATCCTTGATGTCAACACTAGCACAGCCGGCACCAGTCGACGACTTGTTGCCAAGGGCACCAGACGATCTCACAAAATCTTCAAGAGTTGACCGACCGTTCAGACGCTTGAGATGTGATGGCTCACAGATCATTTCTGATGACAATACACAGTATTAGTGTACAGTACTATCAGTAAAAGTAGTATTAGTAGTAACAATAAAAGCAGTAGTAGCAGCAATGCTCACAAATAGTTTCTGTTAACAATATACAGTTACCAGTGCTGTTACGAAACATACTTTACCAAACACTGCAGTCAAAATCAGTACTTAAATACTATCCTAGTATCAAACACTGCATCAATACCCACCATGAGTATTTAAATAATTTTGATTTTCCAGAAATAAACAGATGTAGTAAATTCAAAAACACACAATTTTTTCTTGAAAATGCAGACTTAAATATTACCCATTTTAAGGCAAAAAATTCATATATTTACACTTAGTAACTGCGGTAACGAACTATCTGGCATCATTGGTCGGTCTTTGCAGAATTACTTTTAAACAACCATTCATTGTATGCAAACTAAGCAGAATTTCTGACGACAAAGCAGATACATTAGCATGTAAACTTTTAAAATAAAAAAAGATAAAAAGTAATTGATATATAGTGCATTAATTGTAAAAGCATTTGGCATGTTAATAAAAAGAGAAACAGAAACTAGACAGACAGCGTGTGTCTGCCATCTTCTCCGGCAAGCCAGCCAGTAGACCCATACAAAAGTCAACACTGATGCCGGTAGCTATTAGTAGCAGTAGTAAAAGTAATCCTAGTCATAGCAGTTGCAGTTGGCACAAAAAGCAAAAAACACTGCTACCATGGCAGTAATGGTCGCTACTTAAGACTACTACACATATATGTACTGTGGTAGTTGTAGCTAGTGGTAGTAACTGATAGTGGTATTATAGATCTGACGTACTTACTGTTAGCCCAGCAGGCATCTTTACAGGACTGTCCGGGTTGCGACAGTAAGACCTTGACGGCTGACAACGGTGGCCAGATCTCCGGCCTTGGAGAGCAGAAGTCTTGATGTTGAATGTAGGCACTTAGTCGCAGTAGCATGCCCTCCTCTGTCATCTCAAATGGCAGGTAAGCCTTCACCTGCGTAGGTACCACAGATTATATCTTCTCAACACACATTCCACAATTTAGCATCATGGTTCAGTTGAACCCACGAGAAGAAATCAAAAAGTAGTAGTAAGTAAATTTAGCTTCACTGGACCACAGATAACGTCACTTTAGCACAATGCTCACTATTTTCTATCACTTCTCGTCATATTTCAGCTAACCGATGCAAAGAAATAAAACAAAATTTTCACAACAGAAAGCTATTTAAGAAAATTTCCGTGACAAATATAGGTCTGGTTCATAATCGAAATTGCCAACAAAATCTAAACTCTTTTGTTACTTGAGCCATGCCCCAGCCCTCAAAGAAAATGTCATCAAAATCTTAACATAGGTTTATAAGTAATCTCTCAAACAGAAATAGATGCAAATGAAAAAATAGTGACCAACGTTAAGCACAGGTAAATACCAACCAAGTATATCACCCTAAACAAAGATTTAATTAGTGTAGTGCTTAACATTTTGGTCTCAACAAAAAAATGTTCTATTCTTGGTCAATGGCCATTGGCTCGGTTACCACTTAGACGAGTAACTGTCTGCAAACAGGCAAACCACTTCGATATAAAACCAACACTAAGTCAACTCAGCCTTCCATCCCTCCAGGGTAGGCGAATCAAGTACTAGCCTCTCTGGCTAGGGTAAAGGGATGCCTAGGTGGGGTGCTTTCACCCGTGTCCGCCACAGTCCGTGTGATCCGATATGGCTCTGCGATCAGTTCCCACACAAAAAGCAGTGCACACAGCCTTAACATCACAGCAGGTGTGTTTACCTGCCCATCGTCAAAAGCTCGCAGGGCATTCTGTACGGCCGTCTCAACTGACTGCTTGTCATCAATCTGGACCGTGAATACGTGAGGCTCTCCTATGAAGTCCTCAGCATACTGGTGCTGACTTGTTACCTGCAATTCCAACATGAAAGAAATAAATATAAAACTGCACGAAAATAATGAAAGCAGCAAAGGTAAAAACTATAAAGGTAATGCCAATAACATGATGTACAGGTTGGTCCAAAAATGACCCAACTTGTTTTTGTCAGAACTTCATAAAATCTCCACCAAATTTGATGATTTTTGGCACAGATGGCCAAGACGATAGAATTATGTGAGGTACACTCGCTGTCCACCTAACGTAATTTGTGTCAAAGCACTACCGTGTAAAATGCAGATGCTCCAAATTGTTGCAAAATGCTGAGTTGTTATACCTGTAAAAATTCTAACTTAATTGAGCACACAATAAAGTAAAATGTAATTTATTTAGCAGAATTATAAGTTTGCGTAACAACCTACTTCCAAATTATCATAATTTATGCCAAAAGCGTACACAAAGGCTAAGACATGACACTGCGGCTGATAACGGCATTAACGATCAACTGATCAAACTCGACAGCACTCATTCATGGATTAGATGTGTTTTGAGCTCATCAGTCAGCTGTTTTGTTGTCTACTATTTTTAGTGTAAAATATTTATACCACAAAATTATTAAATCACGTGGTGCTCTGCCAAATTGATAATAAAAAGGTGAGCAATCTGACACTGTAATGTAACAATGTGGAGCATCTGCATTTTACATGGTAGTGCACTGACATAAATTAGGTGAGGTGGAAAATGAGTGTACCTCACATAATTCTATCGTCTTCACCATCTGTGCGCCAAAAATTAGCAACTTTGATGGAGATTTGATGAAGTTCTGACAACAACAAGTTGGGACATTTTTGGACCACCCTGTATATCATTCTAACACCAAGTTTACCATCTCATACAATTTTGTTAACGTGCATTGCATACAAACTATTCAACTGCATATGACATCGATATGGTACTGACTAGTACACTGTGTCTCAAAAAAACATCCCCAACATTTTTGACTGTAACTCTAAAACCAATTAACAGATTTTGATAATTTTTGATATGAATATTCCTGACACAACTTGCCATCAAATGAATATTCAGTTGCCCACCTCACCCAACGTTTGTTTCTGCACTACCTAGGGAAATTAGATCAAGCTATATACGTGTTGAAATAAACAGAAAACCTGAAAAAAACATCCCCGACATTATGGATCGTAACTTGAAGAAAGGGTAGCAGATTTTAATAATTTTTGGCGGAAATATTTCTGACACCACTGGCTATTAACTAAGTGTTTTAGTTTCCACCTCACCCAACGTCTGCTTTTGCACTACCTGGGGAAATCAGACCAAGGATAATACGTGTTAAAATGAATGAAAAAACGTAGATAAATTCCATCTATCCTAATCTCTGGGCCCCAACAGCCAGTCTATCACAAGGTTTGGCTGTCATGCAGCAGTGTGTCTACCGGATGAAGTTTAGCAATGTTTGTGAAGTCAAGAAGCGACTGGTACAGCCTGGATTGGTCTGGAGCAGAACATTATCGATACTGCTGTCAATGAATGGAGAAAGCATCTCCTTGCCTGTGTTCGCATATTGGGCCAACACTTCAAGCAGTTTTACTGCAGGCAGTTGAAAAATGGACAACTGAATGAAGTGTCAGCCAAAGTGTCAGAAGTGTGAACAAAATGTGTTTTTATGCATTATGTTAATTATGCAATCATATCACATTGGATAAAAAAGTGATATTTCGTTTGTTGCGTTTTCCCCAGGTAGTGCAGAAACAAACGTTGGGTGAGGTGGGCAACTAAATGGTCATTTGATGGCAAGTTTTGTCAGGAATATTCGTACAAAAAATTATCAATATCTGATAATTGGTTTTCAAGTTACAATCAAAAATGTCGGGGATGTTTTTTTTGAGACACAGTGTATAACAATACAATATCAATGATTCACAAACAACAATCCGCTTATTTAACCCTCCCAGCGTAATAACATCACAGCTTCATCCTAACAGAGAACTGTGCCTAACAAAATTCCTTAAATCAACATCGCGATATATCCAAAATGTTTATTATGGAGATACGATACATCGATTCAAAACAATATTATGCAATATCAAAAATAGTTTGCCCCCAAATTTGGGAATACTGTCTGAGACTAAAGGGTAGCATGGTCACACGAGGCAGTGTCACTGCAAACTGAAGAAATATTGCCGAAGAAGGCCACTCTAAAGGTAAATATTGTTCAAAGCCATACAAATATTCCCTGGTTGGTAAAACAACATGATTTCGACTAAATGGGCCATGGATTTCCTGATGAGATATAACAAACTGACACATCAGGCCATCAGTGAACTACTGACCTGTCTGCGAGTTGGTTTGCCACTGAAGAACTTGGTGTTGAGAGCAGAATGGGGAGGCGAAAACCTCGGGTTGATGAAGACACAGCCCTGCGCTATCGCCTCTAATGGTGCGGGCCCCTCGTATGGAAAGCCAAGTCCGATAAACAGCTGGCAAGCACAACCGCTATCAGCATTACCACCATTAGCTCTGGTAATGAGTAGACAAATAAGCCGTACAATGTCATAAAGAATCAGCAAATTCCAGTGAGTGAGTGGTTTCATCGCACCAGCACATTTTGCAGCCATAAGAAAAATGCTGTAAAAAATGACTATCCACACAAAAAAACACAGCTGTATAAAAAATGAATGATTAATTTTGTGAAAAATTTAGCGATTATTAAAATTTTTTAACCATTACATTTTCGATCAGTCATGTCACCAAGAATGCATCGCAAAGTAGAAAAAATGATAAGCGATTTATAACAACAAATGAATCTACCTTGGACTGACGAAGGAGCTGGTGCAAATCTTGTCCAGACAGAATGCCATGATTGGTTACGAATGATGGGACAACCGCGGAGTTTCCCGACTCAACGAATACTGTCGCGTGAATGTCCACGTAACGTTTAATCACCGACAGATAGGATTCTTTCCCCTGATACAAGATACACCAAAAACAACATGACAACACATGGTGCACCAGAAACAAACAACAACATTGCTACAAAGCCCTGATACATGGTGCAGCAAAAACAACAATCTTCTCACTGCATACATAATGTTGCTTATCTCAGGCAAATGCACACTTCAGACAGCAGCACACATAAATTTACCTTATGCTCCTTGTTATTGACCTGAAATCCACCATAATCCACATGCTAATAAATGGCACTAAAATGACAATAGCCTTTTACACAAGTCAAAAACCTTGATGTTACTTTTTCCAAAATTCGGCCACACAGTCTTTATAAACTAAAAACTGTTATAATTACAATTATTATTCTTATCATATGACAATTCTGACACTTGTCATGTCGCAATATCATTGATACATCAAGTGAGGACAATTTATCATGAATAATTATTCGTCAGATTAATATTGATGAAATGGCTAAATCAGCATTGATGATATGATAACAGGGTTGATAAAAATCACGACTTTTTAAATAAAAATCAAAAGCATCAATTTTTGTTATTTAAATCATTTTTTTTTTATTTTTATTACATTTTTACACGATTCTTTGCTATCTGTGATAACCAACGTGTTACTTTTATCTGTTAGTTTGTGGATGAGAGTAATTGGCCTTGATTAGAGCTCCTTTTTTAAAAAAAATTACATGTGTAATTTTTTATAGCAGCCTGGCAAAGAACTCTTGTTTGAAGGCCCACAGCGAACAAAATCTAAGCTCACTCATCCTAGCAACGATGTTTCTTTTACACTCGCCAGAGGGCGCCAGATGACATGACCAGTCTCGCTTAGCCATATTGGCTTAAAATCGTAAATTTTCCCCATCCCCTCTCATTTAGCGCCCTCGCCCAGGGTGACCCCTTTCGAATTTATGAAAAAGCTTTACTGAAACAAGAGTCTTCCAGGCAGCTGGTGGTGAAGACTTGGTGATCCTAGCTTGCACCGTTTTTCACTGATCCACCCATGTGACGAACACACAGACAGACGAACAGACAACATTGCGATGGCTAAGATGCGCTACCGCAGTAGCTGCTGTTGCACGTAAAAATGCTAATTTTACACAATGCACTAAAAGTGGTTTTCCATAATTTTTCAGAACCTTTTTACGTGAGTTTTCTAGGACTTTGCATGAAAATTTATGTCCATTTTCCACGTCTTTCCAGGCTGTTCAATCAAGTGGATATCAAAGAAGTTAACTGTTCATGCACATTAAAAACCATGTGGCATATAAAATGAATATGTAACGCAGTTCATAATTTCTACTGAACAAGAGTTATCGAACCGAGACCGACAGCAGTCTATAATAATGTATGAAAAGCCAAAAACATGGGTTCAAAATATGGCAACCACTTAGTTTATTTTGCACGACTTTCCATGTCTGGAACGTCTGAATTTTAAACTGCATGACTTTCCAGAATCTGTATGCACCCTGAATTTAAACACCTGTGCTACAATATTAATATTTATGATATATAATGACAATCAACATATGTTCGGCCTTGCCATAGACAAAGTATGGTTCTTGAGATAATACCCACATTGACGATATTATAAATATTATTAATACTAACACTCCACATGTATTCAGCCTTGCCGTAGACCACAGCCTGGTTCTTCCTGACCACATCTCCACTACTACTGCCGCTGCTGCTAACATTCTGAGTGTTAACATGACGTTCCACAACGAAACCCATGAAAGAATTGTCCGGTGAATGCGCTGAAAACATTCACAACATTCACTCATGCTGTCGTACCCTCCAATGCTTGAGAATTTTCTCAAGATCTTTGGAATACAAGAACTGACTAGGAATCGAGGAACATGTCAAACAATCTTGGAAATTTGACGAAACCCTAGTGGGAGCAATGCATGCTGTACGTTACATAGATGCCATGTACCTCTAGTCAACAGTAACTATTGGCAGAACATACTACCACACTGTTGATTAGGAGCGTTCAATAAGTTCCAGGACTATGTCCTTAATACACGATGTTTCATAAAAAAGGGACCCCTTTTTGTTTTTTTCATAATTCACTCAAACAATGATCAATTTACGCAAATTTTTTACCAGTTGTAGCTGAAGAAATACTAATTCAGAATATTTAAAATAAATATGGCAGTTGATTAAATATTCTTTGCTAATCGTGACGCAGTGCTGACGTCATAATGTGTCGTGAGTACAAGCTTGCTTGTCTCAACTAGTGCTGTCAGTTGCTACCCTGCTTAGATGGTGGTCTTAATCTGGTTCACTAATGAAAAATGTTTATCGTGTCAGCACTGAACAACATGTGGACATGAAATCAGACATCTCGTGATATATAAATGCAAACATTTTGCAAGCTCGATGTGCTAGTGCACTGTCTTGCTTGAACATGTGAAAGTCTAGCTATCCCCAGACACATAAATGCGATCACTTTGCACGTTTTTTTTGTGGCTGCAACTGTAAAACTTCAAAAATTTGTCACCAACAAACCAGATTTTTCACCATCGGAGCAGGGTAGCAACTGACAGCACCAGTAGAAACTAGCAAGCTTGTACCCATGACACATAATGACATCAGCATTACGTCTCATCTAGCAAAGAATATTTAATTAACTTCCACATTCTGTTAAAATGTTTTGAATTAGTATTTCTTCAGCTACAACTGGTAAAAATTATATGTAAATTAATCATCATTTGAGTGAATTATGAAGGAAAGAAAAGGGGTCCCTTTTTATGAAACACCATGTACAACGACAGTAAATCGCACATTTCTGACATTTATGTTACTTTTCAACATATTCTCCCTGCAGTTCACTGCAATGTTCCCATTCTACAAGTCGACTGGAACCTGTAGCATTTAGTTTTTTATTGGCAGCTGTAGAAATCTCCAGAAAAAATGCTGTAGAACATCTTCATCGTTTTTAAACTTAGTGTCTCCAAGTGATTCACTGTGTGGTCCAAACAAATGAAAATTACTTGGAGCTAAATCTGGATTGTATGGCATATGCTGTAGCACAGTTCCCAGCCCATCTTGTCAGTTTTCTTAACTGTCTAATGGGCCAATTGCACGGTGACACCTTTGTGCAGCAAACCTGGTCAATTGCTGCGAATTGCTGGTCGTAATCAATCAGACAATAATGCATGGTAATATTGTTCATTCACAGCACGCCTTTCAAGCAAAAAAGTCTGCAAGAACAACTCTTTTAGTAAACCAAAAAATGCTTTGTCTGCAGCTGACTGTTTTTGCCATAAGCAGTGCTCCAACACTGACATTATCACTAAGTGACTAATGATCGCTGCAAAAGCGGGGGAACTATTCAAATACTTTCAAACGTGATAAAGTGTCACTGCTAATTACTACAAATAATCTACAATAAATTTCAGCACTTTCTACACCTTCTGCGACTAGAAAATTTTATGACTATACTCTAATCTAATTCTCTAAACAAACGTCAGCGCCCATCATTTATATCTTAATAATAATGATGTCACAACGCGATGTCATAAATGAGACCATGGCAAGCGATGTACAGTAGTGGCAGTACAACTTCATAATAGTTTTGGTTTTCAGCTGTCATTGTGTGCTTACTGAGAAAAACAGTCCTGGAACTTATTGAACGCCCCTCGTATCAATCTACCTATCAATCCAAGCCACATGTGTGGGTGACTATCTGTTAAAATTTAAATTACCTCAGTATATAAACAACCTCCAAGGCCAACTCAGTCTTCCATCCCTCCAGGGTAGGTAAATCGAACACTGACATGCTTAGCTGCAGTTAAGACGAGTGGCAGGTAACACTGTGTGATCCCACGTGACAGGTGGCACTTTAGAGATGAGTTCTCATCAAGCAGAAAACATCAGCTGGTAGTTGGTTTCTAACATTTTTCCCACAAAATAACAAGTGCTATTATGTCCTAATTCTTTGTACCAAAATTTGCTGATATTAAACCAGAAATGTAAAGTTATTAGAAAATGTTATTATCAGGTGTATGGTTTTTTGAGACAGAGTGTACTACACTGACGAAACATGGTGAAGAACTGTTGGGGGTTGAGATTCTGCATTCCCCACTGAGTCTTGAGATGATGTGACTTGGCATAAAGATCGTGGTTGAATGCAGGTTCGGTGCCGAACGAGTCGATTATACGCAGCAAACAACTATAAACACATGTGACAAAGTAGTAGTAAAAGTACACCGCGTCTCAAAAAAACATCCCTGACATTTTCGACTGTAACTTGAAAACCAATTACCAGATCTTGATAATTTTTGGTATGAATATTCCCGACACAACTTGCAATCAAATGACCATTCAGTTTTCCACCTCACCCAATGTTTGTTTCTGCACTACCTAGGAAAAACACAACCAGCAAAATATTACTTTTTATCCAATGTGATATGATTGCTTAATTAACATAACGCGTAAAAACTTATTCTAGCTGTACTCTTCCAAGTCTCGCTGGCATATAGGGCTGTAGAGACAATAAGGGAGATGTAGAGGTCCAGTTTAATCTTGAGGCTAAGCATGCTAGATCACCACACGTTGTCAAGTCGTTGGAAGACTGCTGCTGCTTCTGCCAGTTTAAACCAGTTTAAACTAGCCACAACTTGGTTTCAACCGCCAGGATCTCACAAGTAATTTGAGCAAAACTCACGCAATGTGCGATAGCAGTGGTCCTGCCACCTTGACAATCAGTGTAGGAGTACAGCAATAAAATACAAACGACTCTTACGAGTGCTTAAATTTGCAGCCACCATATGGAAGACTCCTTGAATTTAAGAGATCAACACTTAGATTCTTAAAAATGTACGTTCTATGCTAAAAATGTCATATGCAAGTTGTCCAGGTCCATCTCCAGCCATTTCGGCGCAATTCACTCTTAAAATGTGTGTCGCAGCTGGAATTCGCAAAAAAAATTCACGAAAACCGATATCTTGGGGGTTCATTAACCCCTATCTTGGCGGTTCAAGGTCATTCAAGGTCATCGACATTAGCACCAATAAAAAGCTTGTCACTATTGCTTGTTATGATAAGCAGCATGTATGTGCCTATCTGCAACCGTTTTCACGCTACACAAGATAATTGCGGTAAAATAACCACTTTTTAGGGGGTAGCCGTCTTTGATGCCTGCCTGCGCCAACCTCCTTAAACCTAGGGGGTCGGGACTTAAGACTGCTAAAATCTACGTTTAATGCTGAAAATTTCATACGCAGGTTGTCTTGGTCTATCTCCAGCCATTTTGTCACAATTCAGTGTTGAAATGTGTGCTGCATCCGAAAATTGCGAAAAAATTCACTAAAAACCCCTTTTGAGGGTTCAAGGTCGTTCAAGGTCATCGATGTCGATAAATCTAAAAAGCCTGTCACCAGTGCTTGTCATGATAAGCAGCATGTCTGTACCTATCTGCAACTGTTTTCACACTATACGAGCCAATAATGGCAAAATAACATTTTCTTAGGGGGTACCCTCTTTGACGCCCTTGTTCGAGGAGAACCCCACACCTAGGGGCACAAAATTTTGTCACAAAAAAATAGAGACCTTGATTTCATGATTCTAGGTGTTGCCGTTTTGATACAGTGCCAGGGTGTGACGAACGGACGGACAGACGGATGGACAAACAAATGCCCAGGCCATGGCTAAGATGCGTGAAGCATTCTGCTATTGCACATAATAAGTGTTCACTTCATTATTTTTCCTAGCGTAAGTAGATTAAAATCTGTACCAAACAGAAGCAATATTCACTACTCATAACACAACTGCAAGTGGTCACAAAATGACTCAACAAATTTACATAAGAGCAAAAGAAGTATATTGTTTTAGATCAGTTTTGTATAACGATGCATGAAAAAATTTACATCAGAGTTTAACAAAGCAGTTTCTGGGCCCTGCGGCTACAATACATTGCTGGACAACCTGAGAGATCTGATTATCTTCAATGACACTTTTAAACACCACCTAAAACAGTTCTTTGCCCTTCACTAATCTCAATGCCATTCGACATATCAGAAACTTTTTCTGCCACTGCACTATAACTGCCTCAATTGGTCCACAGGCCTCACTACCTTCCCATTGAAAATGCATTACACAAATAACATGCGAAAAGGGATTATCAAAGTCTGACCCCAAATGAATTTGTTCGCACTTTTCAAGCCCTGAATGACTGTGCAAAATTGAAAATAACAACCTATGGTTATGGCAGTCATACGAAAGTATTTATTACTTCGGACCTGAACTTGGCATATCCGCTGCGTACTTTGCGTTTGAACTGAATCAATCCCACAATATCCGTGTAGATCATATCCACCGGCAGAATGCCCCGCACCTGACACTGGACTGCTGCATTGGGTAGCTTTTCCAGTATCCTTAGCACACACAGACCACACAGTAGCAGTATCCCAACAGACCATAAACAAACCTCATAACAACCACTCTCTATCTTCAGGCATCATCTCAAGACATTCCTGTTTCTGTGTTCATATCGAAACCTACTCATCTGTGATAGCTTACTAACGTGGTTGCAGAAATAATGTTAATTATTTCAGCTACTCGTACATTAAACTTCTCTATGATTATATGAAGTAAGTTCAGTAAGTCTTGAAAATCAATAATATATCAAACTAAAAAAATTTCACATGATTTATAAAACAGTAAAATATATGAACATTACTCACTCACAATAATTGCCACAAAATGTCCATGGATCTCGTTACAGGGTTTTAACTTTAAAAAAAAATAACGCAGTAAGAACAATCATTAAACTTTGACATTAAATAAACTTGTGAATACTTTTTGGAACCTAAATGACTGCAAAAGTTTTGTCAAAAATGATTAAAAACTGCAACGATAAAAGCAACCACAGACAGACATGGACACCCGATTATGCAGAGAAACTGTCAGACATCAATCCACCAAGATGGACCCGAGATGTTGTTCCAGTATGCAAATCTTCTATGAGCTTAAAGAGTACTTGTGGCATACCTATACCCCTTAGAGCTTTCCACAGAGCTTGCCTGTCCACGGAATCAAAAACGGACTTCAGGTCTACATAGGCTACATGGAGTGGGCGATCAAACTCCCAGTGTAGTTCAGATAACAGCCGCAGAGCGAGTATAGCATCCATTGTTGACCTTCCTGCAGTGAATCCAGACTGTTGTGACCTATGATGGTTCTTCAACAGTGGGTTAATCCTTGCTAACAGGACATGGGTGAAAACTTTTCCTAGTACGGATAACAGAGATATGGGTCTGTAGCTGCTGCAGTCAGTTTTTGCCCCCTTTCCTTTGTACAGCGACGTTATTATGCCTTCTTTCCACTCGGAGGGAACATGGCCGTTGGTCCAGACTGGCATCAAGGTCATTATTGGAAATTGTCTCCCCGTAGATCATAAAAATTGCCCGATTTTAGAAACTGAGAGGAAAAATTCCAATAATGGTCAATGATGCTAGTTGCTATTTGTCTCGTTATACCTCAACGCATGCATCTATCTGGCACCGTTATGGAAATGCAACGCCTTAAAGATAATGGGGTCACGACCTTGACCTTTTGGGGTCACGTGACGTCATCAGTCACATGACCATTCGACTCCCGGCAGTCCACTTCCTATGGGTGGTCCATTGTGACCATGCGTCTATCTGGCACCGTTACGGAGATATAGCGCCTCAAAAATAATGGGGTCACGACCTCGACCTTTTGGGGTCACGTGACGTCATCGGCCATGTGACCATTCAACTCCCGAGGGTCGACTTCCTATGGGTGGTCCATAGTGACCATCTAGCACCGTTATGGAGATTACGGCCATTTGAAGTTCTTCCAGCAAGACTCTTCCAGGATCAGAGGTCGGTCGTCGGTCCTCAATATTACACTGATCTCATATACTCCTCTTCACTAAGTTAGGAATGTAGCGAGCGAGGAGTAAAAAATACACGGAAAGAGCTTACTGTGAGAGCTGGTCCACCTCGCTGGTTATTGTTAGTTCATGACCCAGAATGTGCAAGCTACAGATAATATCACTCCACTGTACCAGCTCTCCAAGTGGGCCACCTTGACACAGTTACATACATGCAGTTACTTGACATCACTGCATATGCATATGTGCCACTAACTGCTTTAACTACTGCTACTTTTGATCCAGCAATTTTTCGCACTTGGCTGGGTTCACTAGTTGATCCTCTGTGAAATAACAGACAAAATGCTGGTCCTGCAACATGATCATTGGCATCAACAATCAACAACAGCAGCAAGTAGGTTCTCTTACTTACTTATTCAATTACTTAGTGACTTATCAAAGTAATAAAAGAATGGCAATTCTGATCAAGAATTTACGCATTCTCCTCAAATGCATAAATGCAGACAACCAAAACTTATTAATTTGGCCATGTTTCACCTGCATGAAAAGTTACCGGTAACAAAATGGCTGCAGACATATTTATAAGCCAGACTCCTGTTTTAATTTTCACTGGCAGCCTATTTCTCTGGGATTGCAGCAAATTAAAATCCCCCATCACAGTAAAAGGATTTGAGTCATCAGATTTGCGCTACAATTCGTGGCCAATCTAATATGGAATTTGCAGCGATAATACAGTGCCCACAGCCAAATAACTGTGGCCACTGTCAGTATGGCACATGGATTCCGCAGTAAATGCTGTCGCTGGACTGAAGTACAGTAAAAAAATTGCAAAAAAAAAAAAATTGTCACTATTCACAAAATTCCTGTGTTCACTGTAGTTAGTCATTATTCAGTGTTATTTGCAAAATGTGCCTCGGGTTCTGAATTGCATGTACTTGATGATAGTCAATTATGTGAATACATTCAAAATGTCTGAGTTTAAATTCAAACACAAACTGAGGTGATAATCTCACTGCTAGTACCTTTCTCTGCAAGTTCTGGAATGCGGAAACCAGACTTTGCCGACAGAAAACCAAGATGAACCAGAATCTACAGCACAAAAACCTAGAAACTGCCACAGAGAAAAACCAAATAGGTTATTTCAACTTTAGTACAACCAGTACAACCATTCACTTATGCTGTAAACAAGACAAAATTTGGAGCAACTCGGGCTTTTATCCTAGATTTCATGACTATCTGAAGAATCTTAGATAGTGAAAGTTTACGCTAAAAGCAGAAGGGTAAAGCTGGAGATGGATGTCGCAAACCAATTTCACTCAGTTATAGGACAAAAAATTATCAGCTGAATAGATGTGTTAGGGTTAGTACATGTATTTGTATTCACATTACACAGGTTTACAAGTATGTGCAGTATAATTAGCTAACTTCAGGCTAGCACACTAAAATGCAAAACTACCCACAACAATAATGTAACAATATGATCAGTTTATGACTCTAATCCCAAAATTAACCAAACAAGACCAAAGACCAAGAGAATATCCAGACACAAAGACCAACAATTCCAATATTTCAAGTACAATTCTTGCACCTTTTAGCATGATGGCCAACAAATTACTTGATCATTATCAAATTATCTTGTGATGATAAAACTTCAAGAATGGACAGACATGTGCATCTCTTGTTCAACAACTGCACGACTGTTAGTTTAAACAAGTAAAAAAAAAACAATTCAATGATGACAGAAAAAAAAAAAAAAAAAAAACTGAATATCACAAGTCAATGCTGGTCCAGAAAAAAAGAGCCTACACTTTTTCCTGAATAACTTCGACAAATTTAAACTTATTTTGTAATTCTTGGCACACATTATCACAATGATACGCTTTACTAAAAGCATCCAAAACTTGTCTTCAAAATTCACTTCACACTAAATATAGCTAATTTAATCGAGACGTCATGGAAAATGCGATTTTTGTGGACAGATAACGTCTAAATGAGCCTCTGCAATACGAAAACAGGAAAACTGATAAAAGAAAATTGCAGTAAAAAACTTCAGAGATTGTTGGCATAGAAATAAATTATTTTTATTAAATTTTTTTTACCTACTCTTGCTTTTCGCCGTGTTAACGTGTGGCCATCGCGTGCAGTACGAGAA
>Ga0209367_1005848_pt1 | contig 17035 bp, 13 predicted proteins | sample WorMetLIZISLAND2_FD_187412 | JGI IMG/M metagenome (GOLD analysis project Ga0209367, IMG submission 187412) | Marine gutless worms symbiont microbial communities from Max Planck institute for Marine Microbiology, Germany - Olavius geniculatus... ... | reverse complement strand
GGACAAAATGGGCTATAACTCGGTTTCTATAAGAAACATGTCTTGGATCTTTAGTTACAGATGTAGCAGTAGTAGTACTGCAGTAGTAGTAGTAGCATCGGCGTATAGTATGCGCGGAGTATACATCAGATTGGTTACAATCCAAAGTATTTTTTGTGGATTAATGTCATCCTGCTTGCTTCGACAAAAGGGCTACCACAACTTGCTTTGACAGTATTTTTTGTAAAAAAAAATGCATTCAAACGTACGCGTATGTGTATGACGTGATTTGTATAATTCGTGTATACATTTTTCTTGTTACCATTGTATTGCTGTTCAGAACGTGCTGTTGGACGACCGCATAAAACTTGATGAAAACTTCAAAAAGTCGTTTATTGAAGAAATTATCAAGGTGCGTTAATCAGCAAAGCATATTTATAAATATGCACTGCGTTTTAGCAACGAGACACAATAAACACGGGACGGGTTGACTGAAAACAGAGGACCAAAAATGACGTGAACTGTAATTACGTACAAACTTTCAGAAGGTGGAAAATGCAGGACCAAATTTTAGAAGGCGGAAAATAGAGAACCGAAAAATGCAGCACCATAACAGAAGGGAGATTGTAATTGAATATTCTGACAGTAAAAGACTGTTATAAACACAACATGTGTCAACGTTTAGGGTAACTTTTGGATTATATTGATTGTGTATGATTCACAAATAGCCTAATTATACCAAACATTGTCGGCTGAGTCAAGAAGGCGTTATATACTTTTTGTAATCGCTATACAATGATACAAACAAAAAAGTACTTATAGTATGTTAAATCAGATCGATAAGCATTGTGGATCAGCTGAACCAGGTAATTAGACTTTAATGGTGACCCCAATCAGTATCTGCAATTCTGCATCCAAGATACGATTCCATTCTTTTCATAGCGAAACAGGGCACAACGGTAAACCTTCTACGGCGTCCGTGCTGCCATCTGGCAAACACAACGAAATAAAGTGACCGCGCTGACGAAGGTTTGCGCTCTTCGAGTGTTCTTTTACTTTATCTTAAGTGAGGGTTTAAAGCTCCAAAACGCCAAGCGTAGACTACATCTACATCGAAGACTGATAAACAGCGTAAATCAGCTGAACCATGTCTCAGCTTAAGTCTGATCTAGCTGCCTGACTCCAACGAATACGGGCTGGCGATAAAACAAATGAAAAACGTTTCTGGTCGTGTATCGTTCTCACTAAGAGATTTATTGTAAAGGATTATGTAAATCACTTTGGTGTTATATGATATTTTTTCGTTAAATAAACAGCAGTGTATTTACTGGTGTTGTGATTCAAAGCACTACAAACAAGTGGCTGGTTGCGATAAAAAAAACTTCAAGTAGTTGTTTATTTTGTCGTTAATAAAGCAGTTGTTAATACGCGGGCTGACAAGAAAAGTAGTTTACACCGTTTTGTGTGCATTTGTAGGGAATGGAGTATATTCACAAAAGTCAGCTGAAGTTTCACGGTCGCCTGAAAAGCTCTAATTGTTTGTTGGACAGTCGATTGGTTGTCAAAATCACCGACTTCGGACTCGGACATCTCAAACATAATACATACGACACACAGTATGAAAAATATAAAGGTTTTTATACTGCTTCTTTTAAAAATGTAACACACTAAGAGAATTAAGTCACGATCGTAATCAGTAGTAAAAACTTTTTGTACTGTTACAACGGTAAATACTTTACGCACAACTATTACTAATATTAGCAAACTTGATCGACAACAACAGACACCAAAATCTGTTGAATGGTATAAGAGAAAGAAAGTGTCAGTAACTCTGAGTTGAAGTAATCACATTTATAAATTCTAAATGGCTAGAATAATTTAATGACGATATTAAGAAAGAGCATTGAGAAGAATTATTCTGTGCGAAAACTGCCACAGTTATGAATTGCTGCGCATCGTAAATTTTTGTTTTTTTTATGCGAAATAATGATGCTACACGAATGTTTTATTTTTAAGGTCACGAAGCTGCCTTGAATGAAGGCAAAGCAGTAGGCCTAAAGGACATTATTATACAACTTAATATGCATTACTCGCTTTACTTGCATTGATTGTTTTTCGGCAAAAATACATGTTTCAGCACCATCTACTAAAACATTCCGATTATATTAGTCGTTGCCGAACGTTTATCTCAGTTGATCGAGTGATGTTGTGTGTCGTCATGGTGCAGCGCTGCTGTGGACAGCGCCGGAGCTGATGTCGTTACAGCGATCACGCTGTGTCGGAGTGCGGACCGGCACTCAGAAAGGAGACGTCTACAGCTTCGCCATCATTCTGCACGAGATTCTTTACCGAGCCGGAGTGTTCCGCTGTGCTGATAACGATGAGTCCGTCCCACCCAAAAGTGAATAAGTCAGTGGATGTATTATGCTTTTATCGCTGCAAACGATGGCGGTAAAGGCAACGGTGAAAGCTCGGGTACTTGCTATAGCGTTGTTTGCTCTACTCGTGATCGGCAGCACTTTTCAACCGCCTTTTCAAGCTAAAACAATGACATTCTTGGTGCAGCATGTCGATATACCGCCACTCCATTTAGCAACACTTTACACATACATTAGTTTAAAAGCTTGCTTAAGGTTGTTTGCGAAAAACGCGAGTAAGATTAGAACCGCAGCCTGAAAGCTGTGAGTTTAATACTCTAACCACTAGACCAGTTGCATCGTAGACGTAATAGTGCATACAGATGGGATTTTTACAAGTAGCCTAGGTCTAACAGCAACGGCAACGTACTCAACAGTCAGTATTCGTATCTGAGGTGTCAACTCTAAAGGCAATGAAGTTCACGCAATGTTTACCGTTAAACGCAAGATTTGTCATTCTGTCACACAAGGATGAATTCAGTTACTGTTAACGGTCCTACATTGTAGGCTATAAAAACGTGGCACTTTACTTTTGTCCATACCTTCACCAATTATTGACTGATTTTCAAATTTTTTTCACTGGCACACTCCACTGACCGCCTTAGAAATCATTATCGACGATTGTTAGTTATGTTTTAACGTATTACATTATTACCAGTATTCTTACGTGAATACTTGGTTACTTGCGCACATTAAACCACCAATAGTCCGGTGTAGAAACCGGTAGTTGTGTTTGCTACTGGGTGAACAGATATTTGCGTTCGTGTCACTGGAGGCGAGACACCTCCGTTTCGTCCTCTTATCCCAGCCAACGACACGACCAACGATGTTCAGGTGATTCAGTTGATGCGCGATTGCTGGGACGAGTATCCAACTCTGCGTCCCGACTTTCCCAACATCCGCAACCGCTTCGTTCAGATCAACAAAGGAAAGTAAGTGACAGTTTTCACGTTGGTAAATTACACTTGCTTGAAAGCTAAAAAGCATCAAAAGCTTATTTCTTTAAAGTATAAAAAAGACTGAACACGAGTTTTGTTAGGATATATCTCAGCAAACATTGACACGTTGGTACTGTGTTAGCCTTAATATTCCCTGGTATTTGTGTTTAGAAAAATAATAGGCCTACCGAAGATATCATAGCGATAACTTTGTCAATTCTCAAGAAATTTTAATTTTTTACTAGCACGTTGCGGAAAAAAATCTGCCATAAAGAGATTACCAAATATCCTCCACGCCATGACGGCGTCGCTACACTACCTTGTGAAATATAAATGTAAAAACACTAACAGTAATTGTCAACTAGCCTCTCGGTAAACGAAAAAACACTTCAGACCAAGATCGTGGTGAATCGATCCGTACGAATGTAGAATGTCGTGTAGCTGACTTGCAAAAAAGACAACACGCGTCATGTGCATTTGTGATATGCCTTTGAGAATCATGGCCGCATGCTGAACCCGTCACTGCGTCGTGTCAGTTTGTGTGATCAAAATTCACCAGTGGGAAAAGTAGCAATACTCAAATGCACATTCATATCCGACCAACTGCATAATAATTTCATTTTTAGTGCTTTACATCGTATAGCTTACATTGCTTCAAGAGATTGATTATGTTAGAAACGTGAACATCATGGACAACATGATTGGCATGATGGAGAAGTATGCCAACAACCTGGAAGAACTGGTAGAAGAGAAGACGCAGCAATACATGGAGGAGAAGAAAAAGGCGGACGTGTTGCTCTACAGCATGATGCCCGTGTTAGTTCTTTATTTGCGTTTTGTTGCTTCACACAAAACAAAAAATTACAAAGCAGCGAAAGTCAAACTTGGCATATTGTTTGTCACTTCAAGACGTATTATTTTCGTTTCTGTCACTTCGACACGTCCTCCGCGTTATTTGGTCAAAATATCGACGATAAGAGAGTATAAGACTTTTGTACCAAATAAACACAAACAAAGCAGTTTATGGAAGGAAATACAAAGTGCTTTCATTTAACAGCTTAGCCTATAACTAAAAATTATTAGCATATCTAGACGTTTGTCTAAAAACCAAGACCACAGCTGTAACCATAAGTTCTGTTTTAAGACTAACATCAGCGATGCGTGATTGCATCTCGTAGCTAACAGTTTTTTTTCGTATTCGGTTTGCGATTAGAACCTTTATTTTAAAGATTCTGTCGGTGATACCTGTAAGATATTTATTGCTACTTTACAAACCCGCGTTGGATCATAGCGTCTTTCATTCCTGTAAAGTCGGTTTTGTCTGTGCGTAGGAGTGTAGCAGATAAGTTAAAGGCCGGTTCACACGTCGAACCAGAGTTGTTCTCTGAAGCGTCAATCTATTTCTCGGACATTGTGTCGTTCACTAAGCTGGCCAGTGAAAGTACTCCGATGCAAGTGGTGACGATGCTTAACGATCTCTATCTTATGTTCGACTCCGCGCTGGCCCAGTTTAACGTCTACAAGGTACTTGCAGATATCGGTGAAATTTTCACCAATGAGTTTCCATGGAACTTAGGGGTCCGGGCTTTGATATCTAATATCTGCTGGTGCAGACAAACGAACAATAGCCTAGTGCCATTTCCAAAACCCGTTCTACGACGTAACGTAAAGTCCTTTTCGAGCCATAAAACCCATAGATTAAAAGCTGAATAAAACCCTTGCAGTTGCTGTATAATTATGCTGTATCTCACTTTTTTCTGCTGCAGATATAGTCTATGTTGTTGATCGTGGTCACCACTGGTTTTCATTATTATTTTCCATGGAAACTACTAAGTTACACCAAGACACTTTTTCGAACACTACGAACTTCATTACATGAACAACAGTACATGTACTTATTCTGGCACTATAACTCTCTAGGTGGAGACTATTGGTGATGCGTACATGGTGTCATCAGGTATACCGATATCCAATCCACAACATGCTCCGGAGTTGGCCGACATGGCTCTTACACTGTGTCACGGCGTCACTAACTTCAAGGTAACAGTTCTTTCTCTCTAGATGATCGACACTGTTAAACTAACTGTTAACGTTTTGAATAACTCTTTTTCATCATTGTTATCATGAGCTATATGTGCTTACGCAATACTCCAACGTTACAGTTAGCGATTAAGTAAAAGTTTAATTTGCTTTTAGAAACAGTGGATATGGTACGTGTGGTAAATGGCGGCGAACTTTAACCAGAAACAGATACAAACAGCTGTCTAGATCAGCATGCCGGACGCTTAGCTATTGCGGAAAAACCGCGTGATGTGGAATGTTAAAGCACAAAACGGTCAAGCAGAGAAATGTTTAGCCTGCTTCACTAGTCGCTATACATGTTGCGTCACCGACGTTGACTCTGTATTCAGTCGCATTATAAAACTTTTTATTGTGCATTATCTTAATCTTGATTGACCTTGAGTAACCTTGAACCTAGCAAACATCATTAAAAACGGTATACAATTTTTTTTACAGTTTTATCTACGCCGCATGTTTTTAAGTTCACATTTATGGACAGAACCGGCGGAAGGGCCCCCCGTACCCTCCGACCGGGGGCCTCACGTATGCTCACCGACCTCATGCTAGGTGTAAAGAAAACTTTCTAGTTTCTAAAAAATGTATATTCATAATATAAAATGAATAAACATGCAAAAGGTTTACCCAAAGTGGACAGGGCTATTACTTTTCATTACTGTACAGTAATCTGTGACGTATTGTGGCCTATAGACGTCATTTTTTTGAAAAGACAACACAAATTGTATCTGCATTTTTGCGTTTCAGATTTTTTTTGAAAGTGGGCAAATTTGCGACTCTAAGTGAACGTCCAAAAGCCAAATGTGTTTTAGCTTCAGGGGGGCTTCGCCCCTTGACCCTCTGACAAGGGGCTCTGCCCCTGGACTTCGCTGGGGCTCCGCTTTCAGACCCCCTATTATAGGGGCCTCACACTTGCATTTGGGGAGGCTCCAACTCTTTAACGCCGGCACTGTTCATGGAGTAGTTTATCTGAATTTTTTCTTCTTCGTCTTTCATCACTGCTGTTGGACGCTGAATAAATCATTTCTCCATGATCGGCGGTCTTCTGTGAGACACAGCAACTGCCTTAGTGTACAGTTCGTTGCCTCTAGTATATCACTGATCTAAATCTGGACTCCTGACCGATTTTTTTTTCAATTGGCAAAATACCCAGCTGGGACCAAGTGATGCGCGGTATGTTGATACTTGTGACTACTGTTGTCGATGTTCGTTGACGTGAGCGTGCAATGTATAGATTGCGCATCGTCCGGAGCGCAGGTTGATGATACGCTGCGGCATGCACAGTGGCTCAGTCGTCGGCGGAGTGGTTGGAGTCACAATGCCGAGGTACTGTCTTTTTGGTGACACCGTCAACGTCGCCAGCCGCATGGAGTCCACCGGAAAACGTACGTCGTTAACACGCGACACGGTAACGGCGCGAATTTTCCAATGACAATACTGCGTTTATTGCAGTTTTTTAACTGCGACATTGGTCGGTTGCTACATCCACTTCAACAATGATCACGTTTATCGTCTCCTCACGAAAATCTATGCCGTGTCCTTAAAAGTTTTCATTATTGCGTTTTCCCCCATAAGTTCAACATATTTCAACCGCTTTTGACTGTCTTTTAGACATACACTCCAGCAAATTAGCAGCAAAATCGTGTCGTAGCTTACAGCCATTTGCTACTTGGCCGAACTGAATCAATCATACCTTAGGCTACGTCTTTCGTAAGGAGATCAAAACAACTTTTAATCTACCAATATCCACCCGAAGTACGGCAACTCGCATAGGCTACTTTTTATTACCACAAACTTAGTGCAAACAGCTGTTGCACGCAGTTGTACTAATTATCGCTGTATTGTGTTGCGATTTAACGCCTGATGTTGTAGCGATGCACATTCAGTTGAGTAAAGAGATGTTCGCCGCTTTGACAGCGTCACAGCTTGGCTACATCATGAAACAGCGAGGTCAAGTAGAAATCAAGGTAAAACATGATTCTTGCAGTATTGCTCGTGCGGAGCATTATGTACACATGACCGTTTGATCTAAAACCATCTCGATGTGTTTGTATATTCAACTTTATTCACCATATAATATGGTAGCGCAACTGAAATAAACATAAACACAAAAACAACGCGGCGGAATAACACTGCTTACAGTACGGTAGTGCGAGCAAAGTAAGCCTAATAGAGTGTTTACACGATGAAGCAAACAAAAAGCAAACATGAAGCAAATGTATTGAAAATACACGTGCACGACGTGTGCTCTAAGTTTGCTGCTTCTTGTTTGCTTCATCGTGTAAACACCCCATAACAGTCCAGTGACCATGATAAATGTGCTAATAACTTTTTGGTGGTTTGATTATAATTTGATCTTTAATCGCCATTGCTTTTAATTTTAGGGTAAAGGTCTGCAGGAAACATACTGGCTTCAAGGTCGTCGAGGCCTTTCGTTACCTCTGCTTGACAGTCAAGTGGATGTCGGCTGTGAAAAACCGGCGTTTCTTATACGAACAATCGATAACTGATTTGGTTTTATACTTTCAAGCAACTGCAATTAACAAATTTGATTTTTAAAGCAAGACCTATTGAACATCCTATTCGTTTTAATAAAATTACATTTTATTTTGCTTTGCTTTAAAAGTATACCCAATTAAACTTTTGAGTTTACTAGTGGAAATAAGATTATTATTTTCTAGGCTTGTCTTTTTTGGTCCTGCACGTTTGGCGCTGCCGTGTTATATTACGTGCATTACATTCTAATTTAGACCGAACTATAACGTACCAGAAAACCCAGCTGTCGCTAGGAAAGACGCGCTACAGCCTATATACAGTTTCTGTTGCAGTATTGACCTTCAATGTCATCCGAGGTCGATGATTCCCGTTTTATCTAAAAGAGCGTATGTCACTTAATTCCTATTAATGATTAATAGTAACCTTTGCCCTACTTCTTACCGTTTTAAGATACGGCCAGTTATAGCTTAAAACGTTCTGTTTAAAATTGCGGCCAAACCGTTGCAGATAAAGACATGGTTACTATTTACAGCTAAGTCGCCAACGCCCTATCTGATGGTACCATCGCCGACCCCCTACGACTTACCACTTATCCACAATACCGCACGATTAGCATATCATAGTGCGTTATGACCCTTTAAGGTCAGCCAAGATCAATTATTTTTTGTCATTTGAAAGCCGATATGTTACTTCCCATTAGTGGTCAATAGCAACCTAGGTCCTGTCTCGCACCGTTTAGCCACAATACATCCGCTACAGACAGACAAACAACAGACGACACAACGTGCCATAGCCGCTCTACAACATGGCTGTAGCTGGTCAAAACAAGAAATTTGAGCTAATGCTCACGAGACGCGCGAAAGCCTATAGCAGTTCCGGTTTAGTAGTTTAGCTGAAAATTGGAATGTTCACACTTAGTTAATATACAAATACCAAATTCTGTATCTGGGTCGCATAACGATAGTTCCGTGGCGCCACCTTGTGAATGATATAGACTTGTGTCGCACCCCAAAATCGCCGAAAATCCATAAAACCCTTATTTTGGCGTTCATGATCATTCAAGGTCATTGAATTCGGCGTTAATCGAGAGCCAGTGAACGACTTCCTATTAGTAATTAATAGTAACCTAGGCTTTATCTTGCACCGTTACTGAGATACAGCGACTTATTGGCCAAAAATCGCAAATGTTACCTACCCCTCTCTCATTTAGCGCTTTCGTTCGGGGTGACCCCCTTCAAATTTATGAAAAAGCTTTACGGTTCCTGAAACTAGAGTCTCCCAGGCAGCCGACGGTAAAGATTTGGTGATTCTAGCTTGCACCGCTTTTGACTGACCCACCCGTGTGACGGACAGACGGACAGAGAGACGGACAGACAGACAGAATTGCGACGGCTAAGACGCGCTAAAAACAGTAACTGCTTTCGCGCGTAAAAATTGAGCATAAAATTTGGCGAATTCCTGTGGATGCGTAGTACTCGCAGCACCTTCTGTTCTGAAATAGCAAGTTAGCTGTTTCTTTGGCTTGTTATGGACTTTCGAATAATTATGTTTTGTTAATGATGATCGTACTTGATAGACTGCGGCGCTTGTAGACATAAAGGCACACGTGTAGAATATAAACAATTCTTTCTACGTGTAGAAAGACATGAATGCGGCGTGTTGCTCATTCTGTATACATCATCACGCCGATACAGATACAGATCAATGTAGAACTTATGTCGAAAGCAACATGTAACAAGAAGCTCAGCTGTCGCTATAATAGCCGATCGTACTGGTTGTCACTGATCTTCAAGGTCATCCAGGGTCGATGATTATTATTTTATCTGAAAGGGCGTATGCAATTTCCTATTAGTGATCGATAAAAATCTTGGCATTATCTTGCACAGTTTAGTCACAATACAGCCGTTATCCACGGACAGACACACGGACGACAACCCTGTTATAGACGCCTACAGCATAGTTGTATATAAACGCACTTCAAATTATATTAAGCTACAGGTACACATCTGCAATGCGCAAAATTGCACGTGTTAGCCACGGTAGCCTTCGTCAGCGACAAATTACAGATTTATCGCCGTAGTACTCAATTTTACCACTTTTAATAACGTTGTTCTGTGAAAAATATCGATATTTCGTTAACTGAGCCATCGAATCGATCAGGTAAACAATTGACGTCACCAGGCGATATAAACAGACCTAGCCACAGTCGTTGATTCTCATGTCATTTGAAAGCCGATATGTGACTTCCTATCCATGATCAATACCAACTTAGGCTCTTTATCTCGCATCGTTTAGCCACATTAGCGCGTAACGGCATTTAAGATCGCCTAAGATCAGTGATTTCCATTTAATCTGACAGCGTGTATGCCACTTCCTATTAGTGATTAATTTAGTGACCATGGTCATATCTCTCACCGTTTCCGAAATACTGCCAATTATAGCTTAAAACATTTAATTCAAAATTGCGGCCAAACCGCTGCAGATGGAAACATGGTTACTATTGACAGCTTATAGGAAGTCGCCAGCGCCCTATAGGATGGTACCATCGCCGACTTTCTACGACTTACCGTTCACTCACAATACCGCACGATTGGCTTACCATAGTGCGTTATGACCCGTCAAGGTAATAGTAATCAATAACAACCTAGGCCCTATCTTGTGGCTCGGTAGTTTAATTGAGTGTTTACACGATCCAGCAAACGTCCAGCAAACTTCCAGGAAATGTAATGCTGGACGTCTGCTGGAAGTTTGCTGGATCGTGAGAACACCCTATAACGGTAACGTGCCATTCATTCATTCATTCATTCATTCATTTTATTCTTTAAAAAAAGCTGACAAACGCAGCTTATAAAACATATAGTCAGTAACCAAGTATAGCAAATCTGACATAGGCCTAGTTTGCAAAGATATACACATCAATAGCTCTCTCTGTAAAGCATGCGAATGACAAAGTCACGTTCGTTGAGATAAGTAGTTTTGTTAAGCAGAAGTTTGTCATGAGAGCGTGGTCTGAGGTTATAAGATGACGGTTGGCGATCTGGAATCAGGCGCTGAAGGACATGAGCAGAATTGTGTAAAATTTTACGGAACAGTTTATCGTGCCGGACTTGTAATCCTGAGGTCACTCGGGCGCAGGTTCGACTCCGCACCGGGACACTGCCGGGTAACGACCTTAGACAAGTTGTTCACAGTTCACACACATGTGTCTCTGTTCACCAAGCAGTATAATTTGGTACCGGTCAAAGGGCGGTGATGCCCCAAGGGTGGGAAGGTAACCGTAGGTCTGGCGTTGCACTGGCCATGCGTCACAGACTCAAGTGGTTTATCCACCTACGGGCTCAACGGCCAACGTATGGGAGATGAACACCCCACCTATGCTCCTGATGGGGCACGGCCAGGTTTGCCTTTTGCCTACCTTGCACCGTTTAGTCACAGTACATCCGTGACAGACAGATAGACGGACAAACGGACGGCAACCATGACAACAGCTAAACCGATAGAAAGTACGGTCGGCTAAAAAGAAACGTGTATCACAACTTTAGATATACCTGTAGACCGTACACAGTGTTGTAATAAAAAGCACGTTTTTTTCTTTCACAGCTCGCTGAAATAGACTACGAGGATCACTGTAATTCATTACTGGTCAACGAACTTTGAGAAAGCCAGTAATGTTCAGGTATATGGACAATAGGACACGTATGTTAACGCAAGATGCCGCTTATTCTTTAAAGCAATGAATCGAAAAACTTTTCAACATGACACGTCATTACCTGCTGTCGCTTATTGAAAGCTAGTTAGACTAATGTTTTACACGTATTCTCTCTGTTACTTAACCCTTGCACAACAATGTAAATTACGAAGATACTCTTTAATTTATTATTTCAAACGTAGATCATTATGCATTTGCGGTACATTTGCTGTACATATATCGTTGACAGTTTAATCTGTTACTTGGCATAAACATTTGGCATTTTAATATACAGTAATTAAACGCTATTAGTAGTAGTGCAAAACGACGTTTTTGAGTTTAGCAAATCAGACTCGCCGTAGTTTTTATTTTTACGCTAACTTCAGTCCGATTTCAATATCCCATTAACCGGTAGGCCAACATTTTAAGGTAAGCTGTGATGAAAGCTGAAACAACGTCATCGCGCCACAAACTTTGCTGCTGCACTGGTTGTGCATTTCTGAGAAATCATGCAGTTTGACAAAGTTGCAAAATCTTTGAATTATTAAGCCTACAGCAAACATCTGCCACTTGCGTGCGCTAATTTTTCGTTTACAGTATTACGTAGATTACGTTGCAGTGTGCCTAATGTACAAGACTATTTTGGGTGTAATTTGTTGCTGCGATGAAGGCACAGTAGCAATATTCAATTCGTAGAGGCTATGTTTAGTATGAGGCTCACTGCGAGTGGTTAATGAGGCGAGTGGAAGCAGTGAATAAAAGTTCAATAGCGCTGCGACTGCTCCACTCACACTGATTATCAATCAGCATAGTGCAATCTGCATCAGTAGAAACAGTCAAAAGATACAGCGACCGTACATAAAGATGCCTCAGCTATTAAAACATCGGTAAAATATGCGCTGACACATCGACAAGCAAGATGCCAAGTCTCGTGCAGACGTGGCTGCAGCTGCAGGTGCTCGTTGCTATGGTAACGGACGCCGTTCGTCAGGACAACTACACGGCACCGTCGGTGATCAAGATCGGACTGCTGCAGCCGCTCGAAGGTCCGCTCGGCTTTGAGAGGACTGGATCGGCGGCGACGATGGCCGTTCGTGACGCTCAGCGCAGCGGATACCTCAACCAAACTCACGTCGAGTATAAATCTATCTGTCACTCTTTCGTCACTCTGGACCTGCTTTCTCTCACGAATTAGACGTCCGGTAAAATAGTAATGTCACTGGATTACACCTATCTAACGGCCGCCGATTTATTTGTCTACATCTTGCTAGAAATAGTAATAAACGTATGTCAGCAATTGCAAAATAATGTCGCAATGTTATTTTGCAGTCTATAACTTGTTTCAATTTGTTCGAAATGTACAGGCTTACTCTTTCTGTCTGTTGTGCGCTTTATAAAACTGTTTAGGTTTTTGGATAAATCGTGTCAGATCAAACAGTAAAGTATGAACAATATTGTTTCCATTCTTGTCGTATGTAAAAAATTTAAATTTCGTGACAATAATCTTAGGCACATCACTTGTCAGGAGCACAGTTAGGCTACTGCGTTAACATTTCTTCTGAAACGTTGATAATTAGAAATAACTAGAATCCCCGCTGAACATCTTTGCCGAGTGTCTTTATGCGTTTTACGCAGTACTAAACTACGGTATTTTAGTGCAGTAATTAGTCACGAGAGGTCGCTGCATGCACGAAGCGGAATAGCGGATAAACGTGTAAGCATGTACATCGTTTACCGTAAGCAAATAGGCCTACATTTGTGGTGTGTAGATGACAACAGCCATCAGTATTCGCAGTTAACAAAATCCGCTAAATCATGGAAACTCGAAAACCAACCGCCGCTCCGGTTGCTAGCGAAATGTAAAGGGCATAGAACGTGCACTTAAAAACTATCAAGAAATCACACTTTTACGTGGAAATATTCACAACAGTAAGAGTAGAATCGGTGTGTGTTCTGTGAAGCATGTGTACAAGTATAATGCTTGCAGATTTTTCTTCCGTGACGACAGATGTGACGGAAAAACGACACTTGGAGTGACAGCAGAACTTCACTATGAACAAAATGTCGACATCTACGTCGGAATGCCGTGCTCCGCAGGTGTCTGCCTATCACAGCATTATGAAAACATTTAGTCACCAAAAATGCAAGTACAAAAAACTCATAAAAATACAGCTAGCAAACCTATCTAAGTCTAGCGCCTTAACCTCAATAAAAATGTTTTTATACACGGTGTTTCATAAAAAGGCGCTTTTTCATAATTCGCTTAAATGATGATCCGTTTATATGAAATTTTTACCAGATGTAGCTAAAAAATACTAAGTCAAAATATTTTGACAAAATATGACAGTTGGTTAAATATTTTTTGCTAGTCATGATGTAATGCTGACGTCATAATGTGCAACGAGTACAAACTTCCTTGTTGTAGCCGGTGTTGACAGACACGCTGAATAGCTACCCTGCTTCGATGGTGGATTTCGTCTAGTTCACTGTTGAACTGTTGAAGTTTTACTATTGCAACAACAACAACAAAACGACCAAAACGATGACTTTCGCACACTGGTTGGGATAGCTTGACCTCTACGTTCTCCAACAAGACAGTGCACCAGCACTTGCGAAATGGTTGAGTTTTTAGATCGCATGTCGTCTGATTTCATGTCTTCATGTTGCTTAGTGCTGATACAATAAACATTTTTCATCAGTGAACCAGATAATGTTCGCCATCGAAGCATGGTAGCAACTGACAGACCAGTTGAGACAGGCAAGCTTGTACTCACGACACATTATGACGTCAGAGTTACATCACGAGTCACGACTAGCAAAGAATATTTAACCAACAGCCACATTTTGTTAAAATATTTTGAATTGGTATTTCTTCAGCTACAACTGATAAAAATTTCATATTAAGAAATCAACATTCGACTGAGTTATAAAAAAAAAGGAAAAGGGTGCCTTTTATGAAACACCCTGTAGACTTACTTAGGCTTAGTTCCCCCAGTTCCGTGCGGAACATTGGTCGACGTTTCGTCTCAAGTTGGCACGATCGCTGGCAGCAGTCGTCTTGTCGCTCCAGTCTATGCCCATTACCTCCAGATTTTCTTTTAATGTTTTGACATGTTTTCTTGGGTCTTGCAGTGTTTCTTTTGCCATCTTCATATCTCCATTTTATGAACAGGCCAGCTAGCCTCGTTGGTGGAAGTCGCAGGATGTGTCCGATGAAACGTCTTCTCGTTGCTCCTATGTCGTGCAGCGCCGCTTGTCCAGAGCGTGTCATTACTTGTCATTCGTGATGTGATCACGCCATGAAATCCCCAGGATCCTTCCATGGCAGCGACAGTGAAACACATCAATCGTCTTGGTAGTTTTTACTCTTCTCTTCCATGTTTCACAGGCATTAGTTGCTTTTAGAACTACGAACAATGGAAGAGTATAGCCGTAATTTGATCTTCTTGCTGATTGCGCCACACTTCCACATTGGCTGTAAGCGTTGGAAAACGGATATCTATCTTTGTCCGAATATTTACTTTTACATCTCCATTTTCGGCCATATAAATTTCGAGATATTAAAATTTGTGCACATTTTTATGTACTGGTTGTCGAGAGTGACTGGTGGCATAACATGTTTTCCTACTGGCATCGTTTTCGTCTTACCATCACTACTTCGTAGCCCGACTTTTTTCCGGACCTATGCAAAACGAGATCATTTGCGAAATCCAGGTCCCAACTAATACCAAAATTTTTGCCTTTCTTGGCCTTCCTCATTACAAAGTTTATCACCATAAGTAAAAGAAATGCTGAGTGTATACACCCCTGTATGACAGACACCAGATACATTAGCAAACATGTCTGTGAGTCTTTTTGTTGTTCTGGCGCAGGAACTTGTCTTAATGTCAGGAATGTAACTTATTGCTATTCCTTTTTATATAATTTTATCACTGTTATTCATACACATGCAGCATTGTTTTTTTTCGTAAAATCGCCGTTTCTGGACGTTGTTAAGTGAATTTCTACTATTGATTTCAGCGGCTGTGGAAGGCGGCATGCTAATAGGCTATTTCAACTTGCCGTGGTTTGCGTGGGGATCGGCTGAAATGAATCTTGGAGATACCGTGGAGTACAATACTCTTGTACGAGTCACCAGCCCGTACGACCGGCTCGCAACAGCCATCATCAAACTATTCGTTCACTATCGCGTACGATTAAACGTTTATTTTTGTTGCACAATTTCAGCTTCTTTTCCTGCTGGAATTCGACGACAAAAGACCAGGCCTATAAAAAGGCCTATAAAGCTTTGTATACAGTTAGCATTTTACGAAGTTACTTGCCGTGACATTAAGTGATTTTTCAAGTAAGTTAACGTTAACAAAGCGTAGTGTAATGTATGAATTTTAATTTTTATACCATACTTATTTTCATGCCATTTTTTAATTATTGATGTCAAGCAGAGCAGCTTAATTTTGCATCATTTTAGGGATTATTTGCTATTAGCAGATAAAGCATACAGTAAAATATTGCTACGTACCTTCTGATGTTCTTTTTATGACAGAGGATGTTCTGTAGTTAAAGAACAACTTTGTCATAAAAGGCGCACTTTATTCAAAGCAATCCATGTGATTTGTCAGTGCTATACGTAAACTGCAATAATGTCATTTTCTGTGAAAAGCAAACCACTTTATTTTTGCAACTGTGTACGGCAACACTGTTAATGTTGTTGCGTTGTTGAATGTCAGTGGAAGTTGGCGACAATCGAGACGCAAACATCACACGAGTGTCAGCACATTGCCAGCGCGATTGCAGTTAACTTCGAAAAATGCAACCTGACTCTGCTGCAGACGAAAATACTGCGACAGAGCCATGTCGATCAGGAGACGATTCGAAGTCGTTTGGACGAGATTAAAACACACTCCAGAAGTAAGCGTGGATGCCACATCCGCAGTGTATTCTTTTGTCAATAAAAAGTATGTAATTCACTTTAGTCATTACTGAGATACTAACCGTTGTCATGTAGAAGTTCCAAGTCGTTGGAATTTTGACGTACCGACTTCTGTTTTCAGCTGTGGTGTCTTTTGCGCTTACTTTATTCTTCGCTTTGCGTTTCAATCTATTGCACAGCTCTGCATTGAATGCAGCAGTTTAGTCAGCAGTTTCTTTTTAGTGACAAATCAAAGTCGGTATGAGAAAAATCAAAATAAGATTTCGCATAGCGTGCCGTAAAATATCATCCTCTTTGCTGCACTTTGAGCCGGCGACGGCCAAACCCAAATAAGCTAGCACACAACCGAAGTCAGCTAAAAGATGGCCGTGTTACGACCGTCAGTTCTTTCTCTCTGAACTAGTCAGCCGCTTAGGAAGTGCAGTTACGGTATAGATTGTAGTGTGTGCCGAGTAGCAAGTAACATGTTTGTTCGTACTCGTATATTACAGTTACTCCGTAACATCTTGAC
>Ga0209367_1005846_pt1 | contig 17040 bp, 10 predicted proteins | sample WorMetLIZISLAND2_FD_187412 | JGI IMG/M metagenome (GOLD analysis project Ga0209367, IMG submission 187412) | Marine gutless worms symbiont microbial communities from Max Planck institute for Marine Microbiology, Germany - Olavius geniculatus... ... | reverse complement strand
GGCAGAAACCAGAGAGTCGACGTTAGTCTTGAAATCACGGGTGTTAGCCAATTGCAATGTTGCATTCAGACGTTTACTAGTGAGTCTTGATCACAAAGCGGATTTGTTGATCTTCATTAATAAGAAGAACTGTTCACAAACGTACGTACAGCCAAACATCGCCATTAGGCTATTTCGGAGGCTGCAGAGACTAATTTTGAATACTTTTTTCTGAAAAAATAATGTAGAAATCAGAGGCATCCATATCCGTGTACTTCTGCTTCTGCTTGTTACACTTCAAATCCAATACCTTCATCTGGAATTTTTCGGAAACGCTTTCTGCGTCAACATCAAACAGAGTGGCAAAGAGTGCAAACTGTAGTTTAAGATTATTGAACTCTTTAAAACATCGGTCGAACTTTGCAAGAAATCCAGAAATGACATCTGCATAATCTTTTAGCCGCCGTGGCTTAACTTCACGTAGGTTTACCACCTGAAGAGATGAGAAATGGTCCAAGTTGCCAGCGCCAGCTTTGGTCGCTGCCAGCATCAGCATGCGGCTCCACTAAAGAGAACGCGTATGAGAAAAATATTAGTTTTGCTGGGTTACTGGAAAAATGCTGTAAAATGAATAAAACGACTTATTTTCAACCTAAATTTTTAGAATTTCAGATAATGTGTCGCGGGCCGCAAATGACGCCTTCGCGGGCCACATGCGGCCCACGGGCCGCGAGTTTGAGACCCCTGGTGTACATGTACACTGTGTCTCAAAAAAAACATCCCCAACGTTTTTGATTGTAACTTCAAAAAAAGTTGTCTCATTCTAATAATTTCTGGTGGGAATATTCTCGACACAACTTGCCATCAAACGACCGTTCAGCTTCCCACCTCACCCAGTGTTTGCGTCTGCACTACCAAGGGAATGCAGACCGAGTGAAATATTTAAGTTGCCTGTTTTTAACGTTTTTAATCTGTTGTAAACATTAGTTTCTATTTAGAGTACTTTTTGTTAGTCGTGTTTACTTTTTGCACACACAGTGGACGTTTTTCGTAATTGCTTGCATGTTTTTGACATATTACATGATTGTGTTGATAGAAGTTGCATGTGTCAACTGTCATTAAACGAATATATGATGATGATTATGCGTTGAAATGTTGGGAATGTTTTTTTCCACATTTTTATATGGAAAAAAACATCCCCAACATTATCGATCATAACTTGAAGAAAAATTATTAGATTTTAATAATTTCTGAGATGTGACAGCCTTGGGCAAGTTGTTCACACCTACGTGCCTGTGTAGGTGCAAGTGTCTAGTGGTTGGTGTCAACTCGTAACTTTCAGGTTGTGGTTCGATTCTCACTGCCATCATTTGCAAGCAATCTTGAGCAAGTTGCTAACCTGCTATGTGCTCAGGCCAACTCAGCCCCCTACCCTCCGTGGAATGAGATTATGGGCTACAGGGTGAAGGCCTAGTGTGGCTGATTGGGGCGGTGGTATGTCTGCTTGCTGCAAACCGCGGGTCCAGTTGTTTGCTGATGCGAGCAATGGATGGCTGCATATGCGCTGTGGTATCATTAGCTCATGCCAATCAGCTGCCACTTCCAAGATTGTAAAGTGCTTCTGGTCTTGAGTCTGTCTCGTGTAAGAAGTGCTACAGCAAGTACTGGGCTTTACTTTTACTTTTACCTTTGGTCCAATTATTTCTGACTCCACTGGCTATTGAATGATTGTTTAAGTTCTTACCTCACTTAACTTCTGCTCTTGCACTACCTGGGAAAAGTCAACCAAGCAAATCGTGTGTTTAAATGAATGAAAAAACTTCAATAAATTTTATCTGTCCAGATCTCTGGCCCCCAACAGCCAGTCTATTACAGGGTTTGACTGTCATAAAGCAGTGTGTTTACCAGATGACATTCAGGAATGTTTATGAATTCAAGAAGTGACGGGTGAAGTCTGGATTAGTCTGAAGCAGAACGTTATCGATACTGCTGTTAGTGAATGCAGAAAGCATCTTAATGTCTGTGTTTGCACAATGCATCCATATTTCAAACAGTTTTGCTGTAGGCAGTTGAAAAACGAAGCAATTGGATGAAATGTCATCCAAAGTGTCAAGAAAGTTAACAAACTGTTTTTGTGCGTTATTTAGATTAAGCAACAATACAGCTTGGGTAAAAAAAGCAATATTTTGTTGGTTCTGTTTTCCCCAGGTAGTGCACAAACAGACTTTAGGCGAGGTGGGAAATTGAACATTTATTTGATGGCAAGTTGTCTCAGGAATATTCGTGCAAAAAATTATTAAAATCTGGTAATCATTCTTTAAGTTACAATCGAAAATGTTTGGGATGTTTTTTTTGAGACACAGTGTATATGTATGTTTGTCTGTCTATGCATGTGTGTCTGACAGATGTTATCGTCTGACTGAGTTCAAGTCGGAACAGATTGCTGAACAAATGACGCTTCTCGACGCTCAGCTTTTTCAGAAAATTGAGGTTAATTTCTTACGCATGTAGCCAGACTTCTTCACGCCTGGGTTTCTCCATTAATCCAGCTAGAAGGTTGACGGGAGTGTTGGGATAGTGGGGTCCATGGCAAACCCTTGGCAGCTGATGCATTTTATGTATTTTGAACTTGAAAATTGCATCATAATGACATTGCTGGTTTTTTTGGTGCATTGTTCTCTCAGATCCTTACCAACTAGATGGAAGGCTGCGTAAATGTTTGCATTAAGCATTGTCGTCTTTGCTTGCCTTACTTACTTTCGCTGAGCAGTGAAGTCTGTTTTCATCTGTTGCTCTATGCTTTTTGTTGGATTTCTATGTTTGTGTTGTCATAAATGTGAAAGCAGTATTTAGTGATGTAACTTGTGGCACAGATTCCGGAGGTGCTGCTGTGGACTCGTGAGCAGTCGGAAGAGCGTAGTCCTAACCTCACTAAGTTCACAGAACACTTCAACAAAATGTCATTTTGGTCAGTAGTTGGCTACATCTGCATGTGTTTTGGGGCCTAGTTTGCAACATTTCAGGTCATTTTGTGGCGTCGTGACAGAGGGAGAGGGGAAGCATTGTTCTTTACTCCTACCCCCTAAATTTTGGGCTATTAGAAAACTCAGGAAAATTTTTCTTGTCGGAAAATTTTGGTCTGTTTTTAGCTGAAAATTTTCATTTTGGGGAAATTTGGGGGAAATTAGAATTTTGAGCACCTGTAATCCCCACTGTTGGAAATTTACTACTATCTGTCAGAATTCTGTCCAAAATTTGCAGTGTCCACATGAAAGTCGCAACTTTTTGCCCTGCTTATTTTTTAACCCAAGTTGTCACTGAGATCGTTTCTAGGCAAAACCCACACAAAAAGTTTGATTTAGAATTAGCCTAGCAAGAAAACGCAATTTACAAAAATCTCTACGAAAAACCTAGGAATAACTTATGCAAAAAAAACCTATGGCAGCTTCTGATGTGACTTAGGAAAAACCTAAGAAGAACTTAGGAAGAGGTTATGATAATTCTTAGATAGTTTTGTAAATTTGGCTCCTGTTGATTTCTGTCTCATGTCATTCATATATACCGGATGGGCCAAAAGAGTGACAGTTTTTTGCAGCTGTATTAAACTGTCAATATATTGACACGTAGACTGCAAAACACTAAATATTTATACTGCTTGAACAACATTTAATATTTGCTATTAATCATCCACAGTTTAGATGTGCTTGTCTGTTTATTGACATTCTTCCATCTGTCTGTCAGTATTTTTGTCTGTCTGTCTGTTTGTTGCAAATGTTGTAGTCATATTCTACACTGTGTCCCAAAAAAACATCCTCAACATTTTCGATGGTAACTTGAAAACCAACTGTCAGATTTTGATAATTTTTGGTAAAAATATTCCTGGCACAACTTGCCATCAAATGACTATTCAGTTTCCCACTTCACTCAATGTATGCTTCTGCACTATCTAGGGAAAGCAGATCGAGCAAAATATGCATTGAAATCAACAGAAACCTTAAAAAACAACCTCGACATTGTCGATCGTAACTTGAAGAAAGATTAGTAGATTTTAATAATTTTTGGCAGCAATATTTCTGACACAACTGGCTATTAAACAACTGCTTATGTTTCCACCTCACCCAACGTCTGTTTTTGCACTTACTGGAGAAAGCAGACCAACCATAATACATGTTGAAATGAATGCAAATATGTCAATTAATTCCACCTGTCCTAATTTGTGGGTTCCAACGGCCGGTCCATTACAAGGTTTGACTGTCATGCAGCAGTGTGTCTACCAGATGACGTTCAGGAATGATTATGAATTCAAGAAGCGACTGGTAAAGTTTGGATTGGTCTGGAACAGAACATTATTGATAATGCTCTCAATGTATGTAGAAAGCATCTCCATGCTTGTGTTCACATAATAGGCCAACATTTTGTGCAGTTTTTACTGCAGGCAGGTGATAAGTGAACAATGGATAACTGGATAGCTGACCAATCGCAGGACCCAATCTCGTCCTATTACCCGGTATTCTGCTGGCATGTAGTCAGATCGCCGATCCAGTTCTAGTACTAACCAGCATTGACCCTGGAGATTATCTACTTTGTGACTTAATTTCAGCAACTACTCACCAACTGACATAAAACAAAACAAAGAAAATGAACATATATACCGATTATTACGGATATATTTACAGATACATCAACACAGGTAAACAAAAAAAACAACAACAAAAGGACCGGAACTCCTGACATGCACAAAGGATTGTGGGATACGGTGATAAACCGAATTAGATAAAAGTAACATTTGTTGGTTTTGTTTTCCCCAGGTAGTGCAGGAACAGACTTTGGGTGAGGTGGAAAATTGAAGAGTTATTTGATGGCCAGATGTATCACAAATACTCTTACCAAAAATTATTAAAATCTGTTAGTCCTTCTTTAAGATACATTTGAAAATGTTTGCGATGTTTTTTGGGACACAGTGTATAGCAGGAAGACGTTCGTCTGTCTGTCTCGCTATCTGTCTGTAAGTCTGTCCGTCTGGTGCAGGTGTCGTAGTCGTATTTTGGAACAGGAAGACACACGTGAGCGTGAACGCTATTTCTTGAAGTTCATCAAAATCTTGAAGGTCTCTCCATCCATATCTCATTTTCTCTTCTCTCTCTGTCCCCCCATCTGTATTTCTCTCTTTTTACTTTCTCTGTCTGTTTTCATATTGGTTGTAATTTATTTATTATCATAATTTTTTGCAGCCAGTCAGCAATAGCAGTTGTTATGCTTGCACACTGCACAGTTTTGCAATAAGTGTAACGGTGCATTTTTAGGTACTTTTTCTGTCCTTCTGTTTTTTATTCATAATGAGCTGCTGCTGTGCGTTGTTTGTGACACCTGCTTACTTGTCAGCAGACATAATGCATGATTAGCATACACAGTGAGCTGCTGGGTAGATAACGAGCTATTATTAAGCATAATGAGCTGATGTTGTATGTGTTAATTGCAGTACCTGCGACGGCTGAACAACTTCAACTCATATCTGGCGATTCTCTCAGCTGTTGACTCCGCTCCCATAAGACGTCTTGAGTGGCCTAAACCCAACGTTGAGGTCTGTCTCTGTGTTTGTCTGTAGGTTTGTTTGTTATCTCCGCCAAGTGAACGTAGTGAACATTGAAGGAGATTAGGAGATTGGTCATTCTGTTTGTCGTTCTGTGTACACAATGACTAATAATAACAATGACGACATTGCACCAACAGCGCTGGCTATTACATTAACCTCTTTCCCTGCAGTGAATCGGCTCTTCCTTCTGCCTCCTCTTTCCTTGTGTTTACATCACTTCACTTGGCGGATATATGCACTTTCACGACAGATATGTGCGGATTGCAGACGTGTCAGTCAGCGGATCCAGATCCGCAGGATTTTTTATGGACACAGACGGACACGGATCTTGTTCCGTGACGAAATTTGCGGACATGGCCTGACGCAGATCCTGTTTTGTGACGAGTGTATTTTTTCCTGATAAAATTTAAAAACAGATAGAAGTGGTGTGTGTTGAAACGTGCCTAGCATGGTAGCACTGGTACCGGTAAATTGTAATCTGCTATAGGCCTAAGCGCGTAGTGGCCTACCTTACGTGTTAATGACTAGAGGCAGGCCTAATCAGTGCGGACGCGGACGGACGCGAATCCAATATTTCTCTCTTGTTGCGGACGCAGACTGACAGAGGATCCTTGGTCAAAACCTATGGACTGACGCGGCCTCAAAAATTTTAGGATCCGCACATCTCTGTTTCACGAGCGTCTTCTAGTTTGTTTGTTTTTATGTCTGTCTGTTTGTTTGTCTCTGTGTATAACGTGCTCCAACAAGATGTTTAAGGCTTGCCCAGAGCAACGTAACTGACCAACTGAACTGAACTGAACCAACACGGTTTAGCTTTTGGTGAAATGACCAAAGGCTGAGCCCACCTGATCATTGTTTGACACATACGTGAGCATAGTCACGTAGGCAACCAACGCCGTTAGACGGTGCCTACTGTAATGCATTATTGCTAGTCCATTGGTCAGTTCATCAAAATCCAAACCATATCAGTTCAGTTCAGTTACATCACTCTGTATGTGCTCTAATGGACCGAATAACATCGTGATGGCGTGCAAATTGTGGAAAATGGAAAGTGTAAGTTCGTGTATTGGTTATTATGTATCATTTTGGACATTGGAGAGTCTGATCTGTCAGGTGTTCTTCGATAGAACAATACTAAGTCATCTTAGCAGCCACACTACACATTACAATTACAGCATCAAGGCTTGCTGGTTTTTTCAACACGTGCATTTTATTTCTGCCTACTTTTGCAAATTACGACAGCCTAACGTGATTTATCAATTCTTGTATTCGGAACTTGACTTTTTCAGCATTATTTGTGCTTGCATTTTTCTGCCCAGTTTGGTTATACTCGATTTTTTCATACTTGCTTATTTCACCCTTGGTACTTAATGTTTCTGCTTCATATGGTATATTGAACCACCCTTTATATGAATACCACACATGCAAGTGTTAGCTGAGGCACCCTCTATACCTATGGCATATGTTGTAAACGTTGTTTCAGATTCTGACTGAATACTGCCATTTGATTGACAGTTCGTCTTCATTCCGTGCATACAGACAGGCACTGGAGAAGACTGAGCCACCGTGTATACCTTACATGTGAGTGTGTTAATTGGGCCACCGTGTTTACACTTTGTCTCAAAAAAAACATCCCCAACATTTTTGACTGTAACTTGAAAACAAATTGTCAGATTTTGGTAGTTTTTGGTACAAATATTCCGGAAACAACTTGCCATCAAATGACCATTCAGTTTACCACCTCACCGAATGTATGCTTTTGCACTACCTAGGGAAAGCAGATCAAGCGAAATATGCGTTGAAATAAACAGAAAACCTGAAAAAAAACATCCCCGACATTGCTGATCATAACTTGAAGAAAGGTTAACAGATTTTAATGATTTTTGGCAGAAATATTTCTGATACAACTGGCTATTGAATAATTGTTCTAGTTTTCACGTCACCCAACGTCTGCTTTTGCACTACCTGGGGAAAGCAGATCAAGCATAATACGTGCTAAAATGAATGAAAAAACTGCGATAAATTTTCTCTCTCCTAATCTGGGGGCCCCGAAGGCCAGTCTTTTACAAAATTTGACTGTCATGCAGCAGTGTGTCTATGAGATAAAGTTTAGGAATGTTTGTGAAGTTCCTTGAGACTGGTACAGCCTGGATTGGTCTGGAGCAGAACTTTATTAATATTGCTGTCAATGAATGGAGAAAGCATCTCCTTGCCTGTGTTCGCATAGTGTGCCAACACTTCAAGCAGTTTTACTACAGGCAGCTGAAAAATGGACAACTGGATGAAATGTCAGTCAAAGTGTCAGAAATGTAAACAAAATGTTGTGAACAAATTGTGTTTTTACGTGTTATGTTAATTAAGCAATCATATCGCATTGGGAAAAAGTGATATTTTACTGGTTGTGTTTTTCCCAGGTAGTGCAGAAACAAACGTTGGGCGAGGTGGGAAACTGAATGGTCATTTGATGGCAAGTTGTGTCATGAATGTTTGTACCAAAAATTATCACAATCCGATGATTGGTTTTCAAGTTACGGTCGAAAATGTCAGGGATGCTTTTTTTGAGACACAGTGTAGAATAATGTCACTGTTTGTTAGTTGATCCATTCTCCAGGTTCTGGACAGTCTTGGAAAATAAAAATCATTTGTAGTTTATGAATTTGCTGCGGTTCAAAATAAACTTGTAGCACTAGCATATCAATTTACTTAGTGAAATACAATGATAACATAAATTTCAAAATATTTGGTTTTCCATACAGTAGATTATGTTCTCTATATGCCGCAAGTAATTGCTGTTTGTCTTTATATTTAAACGTTGGCAGATTCTGACGAAGTTTTGGAAAAACGTTTTAGCAGTCCTGGAAAGTTCTGGAAGGTCTTGGGATTTTTTTTGTCAGTAAAAGTGTGGGAATTCTTTGTTGGCATAAATTCTGTCACTAAAGCAGTTGCTGCTTGTCTTTCATGACATCATGTGTCACCTCATTGTGTTTCTGCATGTCTGTATGTCTGTTTGTCTCTTATATGTCTTTGTCTGTCTCGGTCTATCTGTGTAGTGGTCTGGTGCTACAAGATCTCACATTTGTACACATCGGCAACGCCGATCGACTGGCCGATGGTTGCATCAACTTCACAAAATGTTGGCAGATGTTTAATATTCTCGACCACATGCGACGCTTCGGCAAGTGGTACGTTCCAATTCTTAGACAAAACACATATACATCAACGGCAAGACCAAGAGTTTTTTTATTTAGCTTTTAATGCAGCAAATGTAACACGATTTATTTGTGTGATAATATGCAGTGAACCTCCTCCTCTTCAGTCGGAACCAAAAACCATTCCATAAACGTAACCAAAAACGTTGCAACCAGATGCAATTTTTTTAGCTCAAAATGCTCTTGTGGCTAAGGAATCACACTGGGGAGCTTACGGCATTCCCCAGATGTAGAGATGCTGCGTTAATGAAGGGCCATTTTGCACCTAACGGAGTGAAGTTGGACCCCCTTCTACAGTGAAGTTTGGCAATGGGCTGCTGACAGCTGTGATGTTTTTATAGTGATGAGTGATCAGATTTGTTGGTAGATTCCGAGGACCTAATACATGCTGCAGCTGATATCTGTTTAGTACAACAGACCGTCTATCTCAGTTTTTCTGTCCGTGTGTGTGTGTGGCAGTAACTACGAGCTGAAAGAGAACACAAAGATCATGGCGTTGCTCAATAACTTCGACGATTTCATTAGTGAAGAGTCTTTGTGGCAGATCTCAGAAACAATCAAACCACGAACCGGCTCTAAACATCTCAACCACTAGCAGTCTACATGACTCTGTTGTCTTGCTTTTTCGTCCAGCTGTCTGTGCATTTGCTGCTCTGTCTGTCTGTCTGTCTGTTTGGCTGTTGCTGTTGTTTTATGCATGTTGTGTGTGCTTTTTGTCTTTCGAGTGTGTTCACTGACGTCTAATCGTGTTGTTTCTACAACAAAGCTTCATAACATTGACACAGACAGTCTGTTGTTGTGTGTTCTAATGATCTTATGAACTGTCGCTGTGTCTGTCTGTCCGTCCTAAGCCTGCATGTCTGCTTGTGTATATGTTTGTGCTTCTGTAGCTTCACATCATTGACTGACAGTTTTTTATGTGTTTTGATGATCATTGTTTGCTGAATGTGTCCATTGGTGGAATATCTAGGGTGTCTCTTTTTGCCTTGGCGGGCCGTAGCAGTTTTTGCACTAAGTAGTGCATGTTTGTAGTTAAAGGACTATATACTTTCGACAATTCATTCACGAAACTGCTTGAATTGCAAAAAAGTGCCTCAGATGTCCACTTACTGGGCATTGATCCTCAGAGGGGTAGAACCTCTAGTATGCATGATTAACAGTGTTTACTGAACAGTGTCTGCCGTCACTTTCCCACGCCCTCCTCGTCTAGAGCTCTAACTCTTGTTGTTGTAGTTGTAGTAGTAGCAATAGTTGTTGTTGTTGTTGCTGTGCTAATTGCTGTTTATAAGGTTTTCAAGTCATGTTTCCGGAGCCGAGATGACTATGATCAGTTTTCCGCGGGATATTTTTCCAAGCTCTGTGGACCAGTTTGCCAAATTCTCTGCCTCACCGTAGCAAATTTTCCCCATCCACGGTGTCCTATTTTTAAAAAAATGCTGAATGTTTGGATTGTTTTAAGTATGAATTAAGGGCTGCCACTATGTGTATCAAATGTGCAGTAATCAGTGATTAGGCTATACTTCCACTGCAACGAAAGAAAATATTCCCACCGCTGATGAGCTGCTGATTGCTGATGTAGTCTGTCGACTTAAGAAGATTGGCAGTTTTGTCAGATAGCTTTGCAAATTGCAATTCAAACTAGAACATAAAAGCAATCCAATCATTGGTCTACACCCAGTTTCGTGGAAATCAAAATGCCGAAGGGAAATTCCATGGATTAGCATAAAATTCCATGGTTTGTGGAAAACTGTGCTGCCTGTGATGACAATGTCTTTCTACCTGTACTGTAGTGTATAGTATGTCGTGTTGTATGTATACTGTCAGTTGTATGTGTGATCAGCATTATATAATATGCATATTTTTGGTTTTGAGACTGATAACTGATTGCATGATAGGTTAAGCTACGTGACTGAATGTGACACAGCGCTCAGAACTGGAGTGCAGTGAGGTGAATGCTAATACAGAACATCATTTTTGTCAAGTTTGGCAGTAACGTAGAACGTCTTCGGCTATTTTTTGTTGCGGTGCATGGCAGATGCAACACTGTCTCCGGTAAAACCGTACAACGTGACAGATCAACATCATTTTTTGCTCAATCTTCACTACACATACAGATGGCTAATCTCGATATAACACATTCAGTAATTCAAATCAGTACGGTAAAATAGTCACTGGTTCATTGTTAAGATGTCATTATCAGCAACAAGAAAATTCACATTCTAAGACATATTAGTAGATGCACAATAACTGAGCATTTTACAACATCATCACAGACACACAGAGATTGCATTTTCCACTACAAAACATTTAACTATGCAAACAAACTCAACAAGAAATTTGAGCTAATGCTCACGAGACGCGCGAAAGCCTATAGCAGTTCCGGTTCAGTAGTTTAGCTGAAAATTGGGATGTTCACGCTAAGTTAATATACAAATACCAAATTCTCTATCTGGATCACAACGATTATAGCGTGGCGCCACCTTGTGAATGATATAGACTTGTCGCAGCCTGAAATCGCCCAAAAATCCATAAAACCCTCTATTTGTGGTGTTCAAGGTCATTCAAGGTCATTGAATTCGGCGCCAATCGAGAGCCAGTATACGACTTCCTATTAGTCATTAATAGTAACCTAGGCCCTATCTCGCACCATTACTGAGATACAGCGACTTATTGGCCAAAAATTGCAAATTTTGCCCACCCCCTCTCATTTAGCGCCCTCGTTCGGGGTGACTCACTTCGAATTTATGGAAAAGCTTTGCGGTTCCTGAAACTAGAGTTTTTCAGGCAGCCGACAGTGAAGATTTGGTGATCCTAGCTTGCACCGTTTTTGACCCGTGTGACAGACAGACGGACAGATAGAATTGCGATGGCTAAGACGCGCAGCTGCTTTCACGCGTAAAAAAAAGATCATAAGAAAAACACTAGTAAATGATTATGTTACTATACAGTACAGCGTTCAATGGTGCTTAAAAATGCGTACGAACTAAAGAAAGCTGAATGAAATTTTTGCTGTTTTTAGTTTTTACAACTTGACAGCAATCACCATGTCATAGCTGTCTCATCATTATATGCAAACAGAACAGTCTAGAACAAGATAGTTTAAATCTCCAAAAATATATCCGTTGCTGCAAAACAATGATGAAATAACAGATGCGTCTTTTTACTTGAGGAGTTGAGCACAGTGTTGTGGTGTAATTCAAGGCGATACGATCGTAGGCTAAAACGTAAAATGCAGAAAATAAAAACGGAATGCACAACACTATTACAACATTAATACAGTAAGAAATAACTATTTGATGACAACACATTGTACACCATTTACAACTAGAAAATTGTCGGCCAAGTGCAGACACATTGTGCGGTCATCCGCCTAACCATGAGCTGAAAATTAGCATATCAGTAACTCATACCCTATAAGCATCCTCACTAATTTTGGTTTTCATGTTCTTTTTTCCTTTTCGAGTTAGGGAGCTCACACGTGACGGGACAGACGTACGGCAGTGGCGGTTCTAGCCCGCAACATCTGGGTGGGGGCACGGCCCCATCGCGAGCGCGGTAGCGCGAACCTATAACGGGGGTCTGGGAACAGAGCCTCCAGCTTGGTTCAGGGCAGAGCCCCTGGTCAGGAGGCCAGGGGCGAAGCCCCCTGAAGCTGAAGCACTTGGTTTTTGGACGTCCAATGGAAGCCGCAAATTTGCCCACTTTTGTACAATTTGTAAACGCAAAAAAATCATATATATGTGTTATCTTTGCCAAAAATTATGGTGGACACGAAACGGGGGGACTAGAGCAAAACTGGGGGGCTGTGCCCCTCCGGCCCAGGTCTAAAACCGCCAAGACACGTAATGCCGCACAATAATGCGAAATTTATTACTCAGTACGAGACACTGAAACAGCGTACTACTATAGAGATGCTTAATACAGTTTAGTATACAAAAAATATTGCTAATTATCGTCAGTGCATATACTGTAGGCCTGCATCTAGCCATCAACTGTAGGCCTAACCGCAGTACTGTAATTTACCATACCGGTAAAATTAACTTGTAAACTTGTAATTTGTAATTCCTGCAGGCAAGTAGATTTCGTACGGCACCGACGTTAGGTGCTGTTGATTGAAGTTTTTTTGTGATAAATTCAGCAGGCAAATGCAATAAATGAACAGGGCAGCGCAAAATAAAGGAGAACATTTCATTTTTATTTCAAGACATTTTTTATAAGTTTCGTTATGTGCTGTACCAATCGACGTGAAATGCGAGTTGCACATTAAATTTCTCTAGAGGGTGATTTGTGGGGTGTCCGGTTGATCATATCAGTTTGCCAAGTACACCAATGTTATCGGCCGTTCGCGCTCTCTCCATGTTTCACTTTTTTGCGTCACCCGGTATTATGCCGTATTTTTGCAAACTGGGCCAACTATTCTGCAACGATTGTCATCTTAACATGTCATCTCAGAGTTTTGTACAAAATATCTTTAACTGACTACAGTACAACTGAGTACATGCAATAACGTGGGAAATAATAGTCGTTACACCCAGCGGCGTCGTGCGTTAAAGAAGTAAGCAAGACAAGAAGTTGCAGATCCCTGACAGACACAGCGAATTTACGACAGAGTTTTGACAGACACCAGCATATTTCCAACAGAGGAATTACGCCTGTGTGCTTAAAATGTTAATTTTATCCCCAAATTTCTCCAAAATCGGGTTTTTCATCCCCCGATTTTGCATTTTTGTACAAAAATTTTTCGACAAGAAAATTTTCCGACAGCGCAAAATTGAAGGGGGCAATTGCTTTCCCCCAGCCATGACGCAACTGATTACACCGCAGAATTATTATATTTAACATCACCGATTGACAAATCAGTTAACGTGAAGAGTAGATTACCTATATACATGTATATACACTGTTGCAGGCTTTGTCACCGGGATGATCCCACAACAACGACACTCGCGTTTGCATCATCATCGCTAGCTGGTCTACAGCTCTGGCCACAGTCCAGGCAAAATGATTCCGAACTTGGGTGCGAGATACTGGAACATGACCTTGACCAGGGCATCAAGATCGTACTTGTGTTTCCAGCCCCAGTCTTGTCGCGCGCCTCTGTCGTCGAACACCATTGGCCACGAATCCGCTAAAACACGCGACAATCTAGGGAAATATACAATAGTAGTAAAGCGCCAGTAATTTCCTAGTCGTCCAAACGATATTACCGCCATAAGTTGTAACGCCGGTGCATCTTCTTCTTACTCTTTTTCGATAACGCACAAATCCCGGGGTTGAGTAATGTCGTGCATGTCTTGGCCATATAGGTTTGGTTACTTGCAAAGTAGGCTACAGTTGTAACAGTACGGTAAATTACCTCATAGTCTTCACTCTTCGAAACTTCAACGATGGCGACCTAATCCCTATTACAACGCTCATGATCAATAATTCGGTTATTTATTTATTTATTTATCACCCGTGACGTCACCCAGGAGCAGGCCTGCAAATAAACACATCGCGCGGTGTTAGCTACGACAGCAGGGCGCTCTTGTATAATTAATGAGCATCAAATGACTATGATGATTAAATGGCTCACCTGACTAGCTTTTCATGAGAAACCCGTCTTAGAGCTACGGAGCATCACTTGCCATATAAAATGACGCAGTGTTATCTGCCACTCGACACAGATAAGCGTTCCCCGCCAGAACCCCAGCCAGAGAGGTCGGTACTCGATTTACCTACCCCGGAGGCTGATAAATTTGTGTCTTTCACACATAAATATGACGACTGACTGACCGATGTACTGGCGCGCGTCTGGCTTGTAGGTGACTTTCAGTTCGGGCACGTAGCGGCGTATCGCCTGCGCTATCTCGTCCGGTGTGAAGCTCATCGCGTGCACGTTGTAGGTGCGCAGTCTCAGCTGCTCGTCAGGCACGACCAAATACTCGGCGATCGAGCGCAGACAGTCATCGACGTACATCATCGGCAGGCGGGTGTCCGATCGCAGGAAGCATTCGTGGTGCCCAGTCCGCAGCGCGTCGTGGAATATCTTGCACGCATAGTCTGTCCGACAGCAGATACGCACATCGAGACAAATGAGACAAACTGAACTGTTTAAAACCCCCACACTTGCAACCTATAGTAATAACTGAAATTGATAAGTAGTAGTTTTTATACGTTTACTGTTATTGTTGCTTTTGCTTGGCTCAACTCTTTCGATTTTCTGGACGTATCGCCAAAACTATAGAGAGCTTGTCAGCAAACTTCTCACAATTCTAGCTTATGTGATTCCCGACACAATACCAGCGTGTGACTGACTGACGGACGGACGGACAGGCGTGACGACGATAGTTATGACAACTTTAGCAGGGCTTGCTGCGTGAGATGCTGTTTAAAAATGCGTATTCCTGATATATTTTCTCATCACAGAAGAGAAAATTGCATTACAGGTCGTCTGCAGTATTACCTGTAGTTCCTCCGCCGGGATTCGTGTCAGCCGAGATAATGCCAGGAAAACGCAGACATCGAAAGTCCAGCCCAAACTTTTCGTGATAATACTGCAACAAATCAGTAGCATTTTCATGTAACTTTTACGAAGCTGTGAATTGTCTGTACAAGCGAAATTATATGACAGAAAACAAGAACTTCAGCTGTCGCTAAGGTGGGCCGATTGTGCCGCCTATATCCAAAGGCCATCGTCCGACTTTCGGTCGCGCGAAGAAAGAGATTTCCCAGATATACTACAGTTTTATTCACGCTATTGTGACGCTGCTATATCAAACGCTACAATCAACGCCAAGATACAAGATACAAGCAAAAACTTTGCATTCAAAATTGCGGCTAATTAAACCACTGCAGACAGACATGGTTACTATTGACAATTTATAAAAACTCGTCATCGCCCTACCCAATGGTACCATGCACGATCGCCAACTCTCTACGACGTACCGTTTAGCCACATAACATGCGTTATAGAGAGACAAACAGACACACACATCATACCCAAGGCGCGACCAAAAATTTCGAAGAGAAAATGGTATTAGCAAGTACCGGTACGCGTTGATAAAATCTGGCGCGCCAACCTCGCCCATAAGTTCCGTGTGAACTTTGGAGACGCCGTAGATAGTTCGAGGGCGCTGAATGGTCAGGTCCGGAGTCGGATTTCGCGGTGACGTCACTCCAAACGCACCTGTTTGAACATAACATTTGGAGACAGTAATGAATAAGTTGTCCCGCGATATACCCTTCCATGAAGCACAGGTTAACGGTATGGGGCCTAGTTTGCCGAAACCACAAATTCCTCTACTTTGCGACAAGTCTATATAAAAAAGATAACTTAACAATGCAGAAAACCGAATCTATTCAATGTAGGCCCTAGCACTGCACCTTTTGTGTGTTACTTTGCAATGCTATGACTATAAATATTAGGATATTTCGCTCTTTTGACGTTTCGCCCCCAGGACATTTCGTCCATAGCCTGGACGTTTCGCCCACTAAAAATGCAGACGACGGAAAAGATGGACAGACGGCACAGATTCTTCGTCGTTTTCGCTGTTATCACTTTTTTGCCGTCGTCAGCAATTTTTTGTGGGCGAAACTTCAAAACTATAGAGGCGAAACGTCCTGGGGGCGAAACGTCAAACGAGCGAAACTTCCGTAATTCACTTTTTATGTATCGCCTTAACATGATGCAAATCATTAGAAGTGAACGCGCCCCGCCTTCCAGCCAAACTGGCCGGTACTCGACTTACCTACCCCGAAGAGATGAAAGGCTAAGTTGACCTTCGTGTTGGTTATATATCTGGATGGTTTACCTATAGACCTAGGCATGTTGGTAGCAACCATTTGATAGCGATCCGACCGGGAGTTGAAAGCACGATCGTGAGTCCAATACCTTACCGTTACACCAATAAGCCACCACTACCGACCCGCTGAATGGATCGATCGAGCCTTTGTCCAGCGGCCCAGATATTTCCCGAAACTCTACGCTGTGCGGCGGCGCCGGTATGAGTGATCGTACCGATGGTGCTGGGGACGAAGAGTTTGAGACTGTACTGTTTGGCGAGCTCGAGCACGTTGTGGAAGCCGTCTATGTTGACGCGCAGTGCGAGCGGAATGTTCGCCTCGCCGACGACGCTCAGCAGCGCGCTGAAGTGCACGATCCAGTCGATGCGCTCGTTCACGGCCAGCTCTTGCAGTTTCTTCAAGTCGAGGATGTCCGCGTACACGTACGGACCTACACATGCATCCCACCGAGACCATCTCGTCTCTTTCTCGCAC